>Ga0207874_1000130_pt1 | contig 114486 bp, 121 predicted proteins | sample HigsolmetaAR201D_FD_184833 | JGI IMG/M metagenome (GOLD analysis project Ga0207874, IMG submission 184833) | Ionic liquid and high solid enriched microbial communities from the Joint BioEnergy Institute, USA - AR20-1-D (SPAdes) (version 2) ... | reverse complement strand
CGCAGCCCGCAAGCGCGGCACTTCAGACGTCCGTCCCCCAGGCGATAGTGCCGACAACCTGCACATCCGGGACATCGCTTCATGACCAAATCCTCTCAGATTTGGTCCGGTTTGCTTAGGAATTACCATGAAAAAAGCCGCCCCGGAGGGCGGCTTTGCACAAAGGCGATTCGAAGCTTGCGCGAGGCAAGCGCCAAATCAGAAGTTGTGCTTGATGCCGAAGTCGGCGCCCCACTTGTTGTCGTCCACTTCGCCGTCGCGAGCGAAGTCGACGTAGACCGTGGTGCGCTTGGACAGCGGATAGTGGTAGCCCAGCGCGAAGCGGGTGGACAGGTCCTCGGCGTCGCCGCTGGCGTCCTTGTTCTCCAGCTTGTTGAACGCGGCACGCAGCTCGCCGCCGCCGATCGGCGCGGTCGCGGCGATGTGGTAGTCGCGGATCTTGTTGCCGTCAGCCGGGCGATCACCCTGGGCAAACGCGCCGATCAGCTTGAACGCCCCGAAGTCGTACGCCGCAGCCAGCACCGCCCAGTCGCCCTTTTCGTTGCCGGGAATGGCATCGGGACGAGTGGGCGGATCGGCGAGAAGCGTCTCACGCTCGGAGGTGCGGTCATAACCAAAACCGACCCACAGCGGGCCGGCGGAGTAGGTCAGAGCCAAGCCCCAGTCACCGTTGGCATCGTTACCCGCGACTTCATCCATGGACCACTGGAAGTGGGCGCGGAAGCCGCTGATGTCGGGCGACGAGTAGTTGATGGTGTTGTCCTTGCGGGTCGGCAGGTTGCCGGCACCGCTCAGGTTCAGGTGGGCAGCGACCGTGTCATAGCCCCAGGGATCGGCCAGCAGCGAGACATACAGGAACGCCGGGGAGTATTCACGGCCCAGGTGGATCTGACCCCAGCTGTCGCCGGCCAGACCGACGATCGAGCGGCCCTGCCAGAACTTGGCGGGATTGGTCAGGGTGCCGGAATCGGCATCGAAACGATGCTCGACGTTGAAGATGGCCTTCAGGCCACCACCCAGGTCTTCAGCGCCACGGACGCCCAGGCGGCTGCCGGAACCGTTCTGCATCACCCAGTGATCGGTACCGATGTTGCGGGCGATGCTCAGGTCCACGCGGCCATAGAGGGTCACGTTGGACTGAGCAGATGCAGCGCCGGCGAACGCACCCAGCACAGCGAGAGCGAGAAGAGATTTTTTCATTGCAACTATCTCCTAGGTTGAACATGAGGTCTCGAGCGCACCTTTCTTGCGCGACGCGCTTCAAGCCAACCTCCTCATCGGAAGTTGCTCGCTATTCCACCAGAGCCCTCCCCCCCAGACCAGCATTTGCCCCAAAAAACCAACGCTTCTGTTGTCCCCGTGCAACGCACTGGCAGTTGACTTCGGTCGCCTAACACAGCGCACCGCGGGGCACAATGCGGAGGTACTCGAAGTTGTTGCAGTCCCCGACACCATGACCCTGTCCATGATCGATTCCCTGCTGGGAACGGCCGACAACGCCCTGCGCACCCTGTTCGGTGCCCATCATCCGGCCCGCCCGACGCCGCGCCCGGCCGCGGCCCCGTCCGAGGCCGCGCCGCTGGACGAATCCGAGCGGCGCCTGGCCGCCTCGCTGATGCGCGTCAACCATGTCGGCGAGGTCTGCGCGCAGGCCCTGTACGTGGGCCAGGCGCTGGTCACGCGCGATCCCGCGCTGAAGGCCCACTTCGAGGCCGCGGCCCGGGAGGAGGTGGACCACCTGGCGTGGACCGAGGAGCGCCTGCGCGAGCTGGGCTCGCGCACCAGCCTGCTGAATCCGCTGTGGTACGCCGGGGCGCTGGCCATCGGCATGGTGGCCGGCAAGGTCGGGGGCGACAAGGTCAGCCTGGGCTTCGTCGTCGAGACCGAGCGCCAGGTGGAGCAGCACCTGGAAGGGCACCTCGGCCGGCTGCCCGCCCAGGACCAGGCGTCGCGGGCCATCGTGGAACAGATGAAGGTCGACGAGGTCAAGCACGCCGACCAGGCCCAGCGGGCCGGCGCGGTCGAGCTGCCGGCGCCGGTGCGGCTGGCGATGCGCGCGGCGGCCAAGGTGATGACCACCACCGCCCACTACATCTGACCTGACTGGCGTCAAGGCCGCGCCCACCGCCTGCCGCAGGCGATCCTGGTGCGGCGGGCGCCGGGGCGTCGGGCCACGGGCCGGGGCGCAGGCAGCCGGGAGCCCAGGCCCCGCCGCGGCACCGGCCGGCAGCGGGCTCAGCCCTCGACGATCTCGTAGCTGGTGGTGATCGCGGCCGTCTTGCCGAGCATGATGCTGGCCGAGCAGTACTTGTCGTGCGACATCTGGATCGCGCGCTGCACGGCGGCCTCGGGCAGGCCGCGGCCGGTGACGACGAAGTGCATGTGGATCTTCGTGAACACCTTCGGGTCGGTCTCGGCGCGCTCGGCCTCGACCTGCACCTGGCAGCCGCGCACGTCGTGGCGCCCGCGCTTGAGGATCAGGACCACGTCGTAGGCGGTGCAGCCGCCGGTGCCGGCCAGCACGGTTTCCATCGGCCGCGGCGCCAGGTTGCGGCCGCCGCCGTCAGGGGCGCCGTCCATCATCAGCAGGTGGCCGCTGCCGGTCTCGGCGGAGAAGGCCATGCCGGAGGCCGGCATCCAGTTCACGGTGCATTTCATGGTGGGGTCACTTCGTACGCAGGTGTGGAGGATGTCGCATTTTTGTGCGCCGCGTGACATTGTGCCCTGAGCTTCTGCCGTGCCTGCACGCAGGTCCGGTGCATTTCCTGTTGCGCTGCACCATGAAAGCCGTTAAACTGACGTCCATGCGATGTTGAGTTGTAAGCAATTGCACCTCGCATTGCACCGTTTGTCTCCTCCACCCTCCTCCTTTGGTGGATTCAGCCCAGGGCCTCACCGCCTTGGGCTTTTTTTCTTCTGATGTCTGCCCTTCGCGACACCGGTTGCGCCCTCGTCCGCAGGGCCCCCGCCTGGCAGGCCGGCCACCCCGGCCCCTGCGGCCCGGGGCACGCCGGTTCCGGCCGCCTGCCGCCCCGCACCGATGCGGGGCGCTGCCTTATGATGCGGCCCCCTACGGAGTAACCCCAGCATGGCACGCGCCGCACGTAAGCCTTCCTCCGCCCCGAAACGCCAGCTCAAGCTGGCCGACTACCTCCAGAAGATCCTGACGGCCAAGGTCTACGACGTGGCGATCGAGACCGAGCTGGAGCTGGCGCGCGACCTGACGCGCCGGCTGGGCAACGAGGTCTGGCTCAAGCGCGAGGACAACCAGCCGGTGTTCAGCTTCAAGCTGCGCGGCGCCTACAACAAGATGGCGCACCTGTCGCCGGCGCAGCTCAAGCGCGGGGTGATCTGCGCCTCGGCCGGCAACCACGCCCAGGGCGTGGCGCTGAGCGCCTCGCGCATGGGCTGCCGGGCGGTGATCGTGATGCCCGAGACCACGCCGCAGGTGAAGGTCGACGCGGTGCGCTCGCTGGGCGGCGAGGTCGTGCTGCACGGCGACAGCTATTCCGACGCCTACCTGCACGCGCTGGAGCTCGAGAAGAAGCACGGCCTGACCTTCGTGCACCCGTTCGACGACCCGGACGTGATCGCCGGCCAGGGCACGATCGCGATGGAGATCCTGCGCCAGCACCAGGGCCCGATCGACGCGATCTTCGTCGCCATCGGCGGCGGCGGGCTGATCTCCGGCGTGGCGGCCTACGTCAAGGCGGTGCGCCCCGAGATCAAGGTGATCGGGGTGCAGATGACCGACTCGGACGCGATGGTGCGCTCGGTGCAGAGCAAGCGCCGCGTGCAGCTGCACGACGTGGGCCTGTTCGCCGACGGCACCGCCGTGAAGCTGGTCGGCGAGGAGACCTTCCGGCTGGCGCGCGAGCTGGTGGACGACTACGTGGTGGTCGACACGGACGCGGTCTGCGCGGCGATCAAGGACGTGTTCCAGGACACGCGCAGCATCCTGGAGCCCTCCGGCGCGATGGGCGTGGCGGCGATCAAGCAGTACGTCGAGCGCCACCGCTGCAAGGGCAAGACCTTCGTCGCGGTGACCTGCGGCGCCAACATGAACTTCGACCGCCTGCGCTTCGTCGCCGAGCGCGCCGAGGTGGGCGAGGAGCGCGAGGCCCTGTTCGCGGTGACCATCCCCGAGGAGCGCGGCAGCTTCCGGCGCCTGTGCTCGCTGCTGGGCAAGCGCAGCGTCACCGAGTTCAACTACCGCATCTCCGACGACAAGGTCGCGCACGTGTTCGTCGGCCTGACCACGTCGAACCGCGGCGAGTCGAGCAAGATCGCCGCGATGTTCCAGAAGCACGGCTTCCCGACGCTGGACCTCACGCACGACGAGCTGGCCAAGGAGCACATCCGCCACATGGTGGGCGGCCGCTCGACGCTGGCGCAGGACGAGCGGCTGTTCCGCTTCACGTTCCCGGAGCGGCCCGGCGCGCTGATGCGCTTCCTGTCCTGCATGCACCCGGAGTGGAACATCAGCCTGTTCCACTACCGCAACCAGGGCGCCGACTACGGGCGCATCCTGGTCGGGCTGCAGGTGCCGAAGTCCGACAAGAAGGCCTTCCGCGAGTTCCTGGACACGCTGGCCTACCCGTACGTCGAGGAGACCGGCAACCCGGTTTACCAATTGTTTCTGCGCTGAATCCGGCGCCCCCTGATCGCAGGGCGTCTCGCGATTGCAACGCCGGCGCGTCACTGAAACAATGCGCCGGCGGTCCGCCCCGGTACCGTCACCCCTTCCCGAGGCTTCATGTCGCTGAACCGCTCGTTGATCGCGCCCACGTTCCACCCGCCGCTGGAACAGGCCCTGAAGCAGAAGCTGGCCCGCCGCCAGGAACGCGCCGGCAGCCTGGGCGAACTGGAACCCCTGGCGGTGCGGCTCGGCCTGATCCGCAACACGCTCAAGCCCAAGCTGCACGACCCGCAGCTGCTGGTGTTCGCCGCCGACCACGGGCTGGCGGTGGACGGCATCACCTCGCACACCGGCGAATCGACCGTCGCCCAGGTGCAGAACATCGTCTCGGTGCGCACCCCGCTGGCGGTGTTCGCGCGCATCCAGGGCCTGCACTTCACCGTGGTCGATGCCGGCATGGCCGACCCGACGCCGCGCCACCCGATGGTGCTGGCGCGCAAGATCGCGCACGGCACGCGCAACACGCGCGTGAACATGGCGATGACGCTGGACCAGGCGCAGGCCGCGATCCGTGCCGGCATGGAGATCGCCGACACGCTGCCCGGCAACGTGCTGGCCTGCGCGGGCCTGGGCGAAGGCAGCGAGGAAAGCGCGGCACTGGTGCTGTCGCGACTGGCCGGCCTGCCGCTGCGCGAGCTGATCCTGCGCGGCCCGCAGATGAACCCGGACCTGCTGGCGCACCTGATGGTGGTGCTGGAAGGGGCCCTGGGCCGGCACAAACCGGTCGGCGACCCGGTCGAGACCCTGGCCGCGCTGGGCGGCTTCGAGATCGCGATGATGGCCGGCGCGATGCTGGTGGCAGCCGGCAAGCGGCACGTGATCATCGTCGACGGGCTGCCCGCCTGCGCGGCGCTGATGGTGGCCTCGCGCATCGCGGCGCCGGTCACCGATTACTGCATCTTCGCGCGCAGCCACGGCCGCCCGGGCCTGAACCTGGCGCTGCAGCACTTCAAGGCCGGCCCGTTGCTCGAGCTGGGGCTGGAAAGCCAGGACGGCACGGGCGCGGCGCTGGCCTGGCCGCTGGTGCACGCGGCCGGCGCGCTGCTGACCGAAGTGGCCGAGGGGGAGGAACCGGGCCCGTCGCTGCCCGGCGGGCTGTGAGCTGCCTCAGCGCAGGTAGTCCAGCTCGAGCCGCTGCTGCAGCCGCCGCGCCATGCGGAAGGCTTCCTTGAGGATGCGGCGGTCGATGTCGCTGAGCGACCGCACTTCGATCTGGTTGGGCCCCAGCGCCTGGCGGTCCGGCCCGATCTGGGCACGCAGCCGCAGGTACTGCAGGAAGTCGAAGCCCTCGACCCACCCGTCGCTTTCCGCCTCGCCGACGCCGACGGCGGCCGCATAGCCCTGCAGGCGCGCGCGCGTCGAGGTGGCCTCGATGCCGTGGGCCAGCGCGTAGATGCGCGCGGCCTCGACGAACAGCGACACCCCCTGCAGCTTCAGGTCCACCACCTCGCGCCCGCCCTCGTTGGTGGTCTCGATGCCGCCCAGCCAGTTGAGCGGTGGGCGGTGCTGCAGCGCGACCTCGGCCATCTGGCGCAGGAAGCGCGGCACGGCCTGCGCGCGGCGCGTGACGAACGCGCGCATCGGCTCCACCAGCTGCGCGTCGCCGGCCAGCGGCCGGAAGTCGAAGAAGATCGCGGCGTTGAGCAGGTCCTGCGGCGCGCCGTGCTCGATCCAGCGCGCGAAGCGCTCGCACCACTCCTGCGTGGTCAGGCACCACGAGGGGTTCATCGCCATCACCCCGCCCTTGCACAGCGGGAAGCCGCAGTCGGCCAGCGCGTGGTTGACCTCCTGCGCGAAGGCGAGCCAGGCGGCACGCTCGCCGGCGGCCTCTTCGGCCAGCACCAGGCCGTTGTCCTGGTCGGTCGCGATGGTCTGCTCGCCGCGCCCCTCGGAGCCGAGCGCGATCCAGCAGGCGCGGCCGAGGTCCAGCTGCCGGCGGGCGGCGACCAGCTCGACCACGCGCGCGGTCAGCACGTCGTTGAGGTGGCTGATGACCTCGGTGATCTGGCGCGCGCCCAGCCCCTGGCCGAGCAGGTTGCCGGCGAAGCGGCGGATGTCCTGTGCGACCAGCGACAGCATCGCGACGTCGTTGGCCGCGCGGATCGCGTTGCCGACATGCTTGAGCGACAGGCGCTGCATCGAGAACAGGTCGCGCTCGCTGACCACGCCGACCAGCCGCCCGCCGTCGGTGACGGGCACGTGGCGGATGCCGTGCCGCGACATCAGCACCGCGGCGTCCTGCGCGGTGTGCTCGACGGTCAGCTGGTGCACCGGCGCCGTCATCACCGCGCCGATCGGGGTGGCCAGCGGCAGGCCGGGCAGCGTCACCCGGCCCAGCACGTCGTGCCGCGTCAGGATGCCCTGCACGGCACCGTCCGGGCCGGTCACGACCATCGAGCCGATGCGGTGCGCGTGCATCGTGGCCAGCGCCTCGGACAACGGCGTGTCCGGGCCGCAGCTGAACGGCTGCGCGCGGGTCAGCGACCCCAGCCGTGCCTGCAGCGACTGCTCGGCCAGCGTGCGCGAGGAATACGCCACCTGCACCGCGCGGCGCGACAGCTCGACGAACTGCAGCATGCGCCGGTTCAGGAAGTCGGCGAACGGCGGGTGCTCGCGCGCCAGCTCGTGCACCAGCGCCGCAGGGATCAGCAGGCAGGCGGTGTCCTGCGTGGCGCGGTAGGTGGCCGTGACGGCCCGCTCGCCGGTGACGGCACCGACCGGGAACAGGTCGCCCGCCTCGTACTGGAAGCCGGCCGGCGCCATGGTCGCCAGCCCCTGCTGCCCGCTGATCGCGCCGCGCCGCACGTACCAGAGGTGGCGCACCGGGCCGTCGTCCGGGGCGACCACGACCTGGCCGGCCGCGTAGCGGCGCTGCGTCGCCCCCTCGAGCAGGGGCACCAGGGCCTCGACGGGCATCTGGGAAAACGGCGGGAAGCGCTGCAGCTCGGCGAGCAGCCGGGCGCGCCGGCCGTCCGGGACGTCGGGGAGGAAAGATGCAGCCGCAGCCACCGCCGTCCTCCGTTCGTCGCGCGCTACTGGCGGATCGCCGGGTCACCCCCGTCCGGGCGCGGTGCCGGCGCCACCGGCACGATGCCCTGGTCGGGAGGAAGCGCCTGCGGCGCGCCGGTCTGCGGCGGTGGCAGCGGCGGCAGCTCCAGCGTGAACGCCGCACCGCCCGAACCGCGACCGAAGGTCGCGCTGCGCTGGCCGAGCGCCTGCAGGGTCAGCTCGCCCTCGACCACGCTGCCCAGCGCATAGGCGCGCGGCGGCTTGCCGTCGATGGACAGCAGGGCCACCCCCGGGCCGGGGCGGCCTTCGGGCGGCGCCATCACGCCGAGCAGGTGGAAGCGGGAACTTTCCGGCGGCGGTGCGCTCTGGGCCGGATCGGTCGGCGAGCGCCCGCCGCCCAGCATGCGCACGACGGCCCCCGGGCTGCCCACCTGGGCGACCACCGGCATCGCCTGGGACGGCACGGCCAGGGGCGAAGCCGTCAGGCGCAGCCCCCAGTAGACCGCGCTGGCGGCGGCCAGGGCCCACAGCACGAATGCAAGCAGTCGCGAAACCATCGGGCGATTATGATTCAAGGTCGCTTCGTCAGGTCCGTCCTCGCGGCCGTTCCCGCGGCGCCGGCGCCCGGCCTCCAGGGCCTCCGTCCATGATCCCACTTGCACCACGAACCATCATGACCCGCCTGTCCTCCCGCTCCCGTCCGGCTGCCTCGCTGCTTGCGCGCGGTTTCACCCTGATCGAGCTGATGGTGGTGCTGGTCATCATCGGCATCCTGGGCGCGCTGATCGTCCCCAACGTGCTGGACCGCGCCGATGACGCGCGCGTGACCGCCGCGCGCACCGACGTGAACAACCTGATGCAGGCGCTCAAGCTGTACAAGCTCGACAACCAGCGCTACCCGACCGCCGAGCAGGGCCTGCAGGCGCTGGTCACCAAGCCGACCACCGGTCCCATCCCGCCCAACTGGAAACCCTACCTCGACAAGCTGCCGAACGACCCCTGGGGCCGGCCCTACCAGTACCTCAACCCCGGCGTGAAGGGGGAGGTGGACGTGTTCAGCTTCGGCGCCGACGGGCAGACCGGTGGTGAAGGCAACAACGCCGACATCGGCTCCTGGCAATAAGCTGCGTTCCGGCCGGGGCCGCCGCGGCTTCACGCTGCTGGAGCTGCTGGTGGTGCTGGCCTTGCTCGCCATCACGGTGGGCACCGTGACCCTGGCCATCCGCGACCCGGCCGCCACCCAGCTGGAGCGCGAGGCCGAGCGCCTGGCCGCGCTGCTGGAAAGCGCCCGCGCCGAGGCCCGCGCCGCCGGCCTGCGCGTGCTGTGGCAGCCGGTGCGCGTGCAGGACGGCAGCTCCGGGCCGCACTTCCGCTTCATCGGCCTGCCCGAGGGCATCGAGCTGCCCGACACCTGGCTCAACCCCGGCGTGCGCGCCGACATCGTCGGCGCGCCGGTGCTGGTGCTGGGACCCGACCCGATCATCGGCGCGCAGCGCCTGACGCTCGCGCTGGACGACCGCCGCGTCACGCTGGCCACCGACGGCCTGCTGCCCTTTGCCATCACCAGCGAGGTGCCCCGTGCGCCCTAGCCGCCGCCTGCCGCCGGCGGGCGGCTTCACGCTGATCGAGGTGCTGGTCGCGCTCAGCATCGTCGGCATCGCGCTGGCCGCGGGCGTGAAGGCCGGCGGCGCGCTGACCCGCAACGCCGAGCGGCTGTCGGACATGATGGCCGCGCAGTGGTGCGCCGAGAACCAGCTGAGCGCCCTGGTGCTGTCCAGGCAGTTCCCCGCCGTCGGCGACGCCACCTTCGATTGCGAGCAGGGCGGCCGCTACTACGCCGGGCAGCTGGTGGTGCGGCCCACGCCCAATCCGAACTTCCGCCGCGTCGACGCACGCATCGCCACCGAGGCCAGTGAGCCGCTGCTGGTGCTGTCGACCGTCGTGCCGAGGCGCTGACCATGGGTGCGCGACGCCTGTCCCGCGGCTTCACGCTGATCGAGGTGCTGGTGACCATCACCATCCTCGCGGTGCTGGCCGGCATGGCCTGGCAGGGCATCGACGCCATCGTGCGCAGCAAGGCGGTCAGCGAGGAGCGCCTGGACGCCGTGCTGCGGCTCAACACGGTGCTGGCGCAGTGGGACGCGGACCTGTCCACGCTGCACGACACCGGCCTGATCGCCGAGATGCCCGCCTTCGACGGCGCCTCGCTGCGCCTGACGCGGCGCACCGACGCCGGCGTGCAGCTGGTGGTGTGGAGCCTGCGCGACGGCACCTGGCAGCGCTGGGCCTCGCAGCCGGTGGTGCGCCAGGGCGACCTGCTGGAGCTGTGGCTGCGCTCGTACCAGCTGCTCGGCAACGAGGTCGGCACGGTGCGCGCCCTGCCCGGCGTGCAGGAGTGGCAGGTCTACTACTGGCGCAACAACGCCTGGAGCAACCCGCAGTCGACCGGCGACGTCCAGGAGGCCGCCGGCCCGCGGCCGGGCCCCCGCAGCGCCGGCTCCAAGGTGCGCCTGCCCGAAGGCATCCGCATCGTGCTGACCATGGCGCCGGGCTCGGGCCTGAACGGCACCTACACCCGCGACCTGGTGCTGCGCACCCGCTCGGAGTGACCATGCGCGCGACCGCCCGCCCCGCCCCCTGCAGCCGCCGGCGCCGCCAGCGCGGCGCGGCGCTGCTGACCGCGATGATCATCGTCACCCTGGTGGCGACGCTGGCCAGCGCGATGTACTGGCGCCAGTGGCGCTCGGTGCAGATCGAGATCGCCGAGCGCACCCGGGCGCAGTCGGCCTGGATCCTGAGCGGCGCGCTCGACTGGGCACGGCTGATCCTCGCCGAGGACGCGCGCGCCGGCGGCGCCGACCACCTCTCCGAGCCCTGGGCCACGCCGCTGGCCGAAGCACGCCTGTCCACCTTCCTGGCCGCCAACGAGAGCCAGGTCGAGGACGCGCCCGAGGCCTTCCTGGCCGGGCGCATCACCGACGCCCAGGCGCGCTTCAACCTCGCCAACCTGGTCACCGAGGCCGGCGAGCTGTCGGTGCCCGACGTGGCCGCGCTGCAGCGGCTGTGCGAGTACGTCAACGTCGACCCGAGCGTGGCGACCGTCCTGACCGGCGCCCTGCGGCTGGCCCTGCCCGGGCGTGCCGCCAGCGCCGCCGGCGAAGGCGCGGACATCCCGCTGCTGCCCCCCACGGTGGACGAGTTGCGCTGGCTGGGCATCGACGGCGAGGCCGCCGCCAAGCTGGCGCCGTACGTCGTGCTGCTGCCGCGCCGCACCCCGGTCAACCTGAACACCGCCCCGCGCGAGGTCATCGCGGCCGTCATGGAAGGCCTGGACATCGGTTCGGCCGACCGGCTGATCCAGATCCGCCAGCGCAGCCCGTTCCGGCGCCTGTCCGACGTCAATGCCCATCTGCCGCAAGGGGTGGTGCCGGATGACAGCCGTGTCAGTGTTGCAACCAATTTCTTCGAAGTGCGCGGGCGCATGCGCATCGAGCAGCGGGTGGTCGAGGAGCGCTCGCTGGTCGAGCGCCGCGGGCGCATCGTGCTGACGCTGCGGCGCGAACGCAGCAGCTTCACCGTCGGCGCGGGGTTCACGCCTTGAGGCGCCCGCGCTCCCCGGCGACGGGCGCCGAGACATTCGCGCACAAGTCACGCCTGCCGCTACATACAATCCGCCATCGTTATTCCCAGGCCGCATGAGCGTACTCGTCATCCCATTCGCGCCCCGTCCTCACCTGGGCCCGCGCTCCGGTCCGCAGGGAGGCGAGCCGCCGCGTGCGCCGGCGGAGTTCGACTACGTCCTCAGCAAGGACGGCCACACCGTGCACAGCCAGGGCCGTTGCGCCCCACCGCTGCTGCCCAAGGCGGACACCGTGGTCGGGGTCGTCCCGGCGGTCGACATCGGCTGGCACCGCATCACCCTGCCCAAGGCCCCGGCGGCCCGGCTGCGCGCCGCGCTGGCCGGCCTGCTCGAGGACGCGCTGCTGGAAGACCCGGCCGACGCGCATTTCGCGCTCGCCCCCGGCGCGCAGGCAGGCCAGGAGGTCTGGGTGGCGGCGATGCACCGCGCCTGGCTGCGCACCCAGCTCGCGACGCTGGAATCCGCACGGGTGATCGTCGACCGCCTCGTGCCGCAGGCCGAGCCGGTCGATCCGCCGCGCGGGCATTTCGACATCGACCTGGACGCCGAACCGGGACGCAACCTGCGCCTGCTGTGGGCGCGCCCGGACGGCGTGCTGGTGGTGCGCCCCGGCGGCACCCTGGTGCGCAGCTGGCTGCCGCAGCACGAGGTGGTCGAATGGACCGCCGAGCCGGCCGCCGTCGAGGCCGCCGAACAGTGGCTGGGCCAGCCGGTGGAGGTCTGCCCCGCCGCCCAGCTGGCGCTGCAGGCCGCGCAGTCCGGCTGGAACCTGCGCCAGTTCGACCTCGCCCTCAAGCACCGCGGCGTGCGGGCGCTGCGCGACGTCTGGCGCCAGCTGGCCACCCCGGCCTGGCGCCCGGCGCGCTGGGGCCTGGTGGCGCTGGCGGCCGTGCACCTGGTCGGCCTCAACGCCTGGGCCTGGCACCAGCGCGACGAGGTGCGGCAGCGCCGGCAGGAACAGGTGCGCCTGCTGCAGGACGCCTTCCCCCACGTGCGCGCGGTGCTCGACGCGCCGCTGCAGATGCGGCGCGAGGTCGAGCAACTGCGCCTGCAGGCCGGCAAGGCCGGCGACGCCGACCTGGAGATCATGCTGCAGGCCGCGGCCAGCGCCTGGCCGGGCCACCGCGTGCTCGAGGGATTGCAATTCGAACCCGGACAGCTCACGCTGTCGGTCGCCGGGTGGGGCGAGGACGAGATCGAACAGTTCCGCGCCAGCCTGCAGCCCTCGGGTTGGCAGGTCGAGCGCGACGGCAGCCGCGTGACGCTGCGGCGGGCCGCACAGGGAGCCGGTGCATGAAGCTGGACCAGGTCAAGGCACAGGCGGCCGCCCGCTGGGCGGCGCTCGGCGCGCGCGAACGCCGGCTGGTGCTCGCTGCCGGGCTGCTGCTCGTGGTCGCGCTGGTGTGGTGGGTCGGGCTGCAGCCGGCGCTGCGCACGCTGCGCGAGGCGCCGCCGCGCATCGCCCAGCTCGACGAGGAACTGCGCGTGATGCGCGGGCTGGCCGCCGAGTCGCAGCAACTCAAGAGCGCGCCGACCATCAACCAGGGCCAGGCGGTGCGCGCGCTGCAGGCCGCCACCGAGCGCCTGGGCCCCGCCGGCCGCCTGAACGTGCAGGCCGACCAGGCCACGCTGACGCTGCAGTCGGCGCCCGCCGAGGCGGTGCTCGGCTGGCTGGGCGAAGCCCGCAGCGCCGGGCGCGCACGCGTCGTGCAGGCCCAGCTGGTGCGCAGCGGCGACGGCTACAACGGCACCGTGGTGCTGGCGCTGCCCGGAGGTGGCTCATGAAGCTGCGCCTGCCCGCCCTGGCCGGCCGGCGCCGCCGGCGCGTGCCGCCGTCGCGCTTCGGCGTGTCCCGCTTCGGCACCTCGCAGTTCAGCCCCTCGCGGCTGGACGCCACCCGCCCCACCGTGATGACGCGGCGCCAGCTGGCCGCGCGCCGCTGGGGCATCGCCGGCGGCATCGTCGGCGCGCTGGCGGCCCTGGTCGCGTTCGCGCCCGCCACCTGGCTGGCCAGCGCCGTGGCACGCGCCACCGACCACCGCGTGTTGCTGGCGCAGGCCGACGGCACGGTGTGGTCCGGCAACGCAGTGCTGGTGCTGACCGGCGGCCCCGGCAGCCGCGATGCGGCGACGCTGCCCGGGCGCCTCTCCTGGACGCTGCGCCTGGCCGGCACGGTCCTGCAGCTGGACCTGCGCCAGGACTGCTGCATCAACGGCACCGCCTCGCTGCAGGTGCGTCCGGGCCTGGGCCGCACCGAGATCACCCTCCTGCCCCGCCCCGACTGGGTCGCGCAATGGCCCAGCGGCCTGCTGGGCGGGCTGGGCACGCCGTGGAACACCTTACAGTTGGGGGGCGCGATCCGGCTCAGCTCGCCCGGCATCAGCTTCCAGCAGGTGGCCGGCCGCTGGCAGGTGCAGGGCCGCGCCGACATCGACGTGCTGAACGCCTCGTCGCCGCTGACGACGGTGGAGCAGCTCGGCAGTTACCGGCTCAGCCTGTTCAGCAACCCGGAAGGCCTGGTGCAGACGGCCCTGAGCACCACCGAAGGCGCGCTGCAGCTGAGCGGTGAAGGCATCTGGGGTCCCACCGGCATGCGCTTCCGCGGCGAGGCGCGCGCCAGCGAGGGCAACGAGGAAGCCCTGAACAACCTGTTGAACATCATCGGGCGCCGCCAGGGCGAGCGCTCGATCATTTCGATCGGATAAGCATGAAGTTGAACTGGCCCGTCCGCCTTGCGACCCGGCTGACCTGCTCGGCGGTCGCTGCCGCACTGGCGGCCTTCCCCCTGCCCGGCGCGCTGGCGCAGCCGGCGGCTGCCGCGGCCGCGCGCGCCGACGCCTCCACGAGCCAGGTGACGCTGAACTTCGTCAATGCCGAGATCGAGGGCGTGGCCCGCGCGATGGGCGTGATCCTGAAGCGCCAGTTCGTCGTCGACCCGCGCGTCAAGGGCACGATGACGCTGTACAGCGAACAGCCGATGAGCCGCAGCGACGCCTACCTGAGCTTCCTGGCCGCGCTGCGCGGGCTGGGCTTCACGGTGGTGCAGGTCGAGGGGCTCTACAAGATCGTGCCCGAGGCGGACGCCAAGCTGCAGACCGGCTCGGTCTCGGCCGGCCCGATGCCGCAGGTGCGCGGCGACCAGATCGTCACGCAGATCTTCCGGCTCAACCACGAGAACGCCAACAACCTGGTCACCGTGCTGCGGCCGCTGATCAGCCCGAACAACACGATCAACGTCACGCCCGGCACCAACTCGCTGGTCATCACCGACTACGCCGACAACCTGCGCCGGCTGGCGAAGATCATCGCCGCGCTGGACCTGCCCAACAGCACCGACATCGAGGTGATCCCGCTGCAGCACGCGGTGGCCAGCGACCTCGCGGTGATGGTGCAGCGCCTGAGCGACCTGCAGGGCGCCCCCGGCGCACCCGGCGCCCCGGCAGGTGGCGCCCAGCCGGCCGCGGCGGCGGCGGCCGGCGGCGGCAGCGGCGGCACCATCCTGGCCGACCCGCGCACCAACTCGCTGCTCGTGCGCGCGCCCAACCCGGCGCGCATGAACATGATCCGCTCGCTGGTGCAGCAGCTCGACCGCCCGGGCGTGGGCGGCGCCGGCGGCAGCAACATCCACGTCGTCTACCTGAAGAACGCCGACGCGGTGCGGCTGGCCCAGGTGCTGCGCGCCGCCTTCGCGCCGCAGGGCCAGGCCGGCGGCAGCGGCGGCGGGGGCGTCGCCGCCCCGGCCAGCACCACGCCGGCCGCGCAGACGACGCTCACCGGCAGCAGCGACGGCAGCTCGCCGCAGGCCACCGCGCCGGTCAGCGGGGCGGCGCAGCCGTCCACCGGCGGTTTCATCCAGGCCGACCCGGCCACCAACTCGCTGATCATCACCGCGCCCGAGCCGCTGTACCGGCAGCTGCGCGCCGTGATCGACCAGCTCGACACGCGCCGCGCGCAGGTCTACGTCGAGTCGATGATCGTCGAGGTCAACGCCGACAAGGCGGCCGAGTTCGGCATCCAGTGGCAGAGCCTGATCGGCAACGCCGGCAACGAGTACATCGGCGGCATCGGCACCAACTGGGGCGACGGCGGCAGCAACATCCTCAACGCCACCCGCTCGCTGCTGGGCGGCGCCGAGGGCCTGGCCAACGCCGAGCTGCCCGGCAACGGGTTGAACTTCGGCGTGGTGCGCAAGTTCGGCCGTTACTACACGCTGGGCCTGCTGGCGCGCGCGCTGGAGAGCAACACCGGCGCCAACATCCTGTCCACGCCGAACCTGATCACGCTGGACAACGAGGAGGCCAAGATCGTCGTCGGCGAGAACGTGCCGTTCATCACCGGCCAGTACACCAACACCGGCACCGGCACGACCAGCCCGTTCCAGACCATCGAGCGCAAGGACGTCGGCCTGACGCTGCGCATCCGCCCGCAGATCGGCGAGAACGGCACGGTGCGGCTGACCATCTTCCAGGAATCGTCCAACGTGATCGCGGCCAACGTGCCCGGCACCACCAATGCCGGCCCGGCGACCACCAAGCGCTCGATCGAGTCGACCGTGGTGGTCGACGACGGCCAGATCATCGTGCTGGGCGGCCTGATGCAGGACAGCTACGAGGACGGGCGCTCGAAGGTGCCGGTGCTCGGCGACCTGCCGGTGCTGGGCGGCCTGTTCCGCAGCGAGACCCGCACCCGCGAGAAGCGCAACCTGATGCTGTTCCTGCGCCCGGTGATCATGCGCGACCAGGAGGCCGCGACCCGGCTGTCGCTGGATCGCTACGACCTGATCCGCGCCCAGCAGCGCGAGACGCAGCCCTCGCCGCGCCTGCTGGTGCCGGTCAACGAGGCGCCGCTGCTGCCGCCGATCTCGATCCCGCAGGCGCCGGACAGCGCCACGCCGCCGCAGCCCGCCGGTGACGCCGCGCCGCCGCCGCTGACACCCAACACGCCGATCGAGCGCTGAAGACCGCCATGGGAGCCCGCCATCCGCTGCCCTATGCCTTCGCGAAGGCGCACACCCTGCTGCTCGAGGACGACGGCGAACGCCTGGTGCTGTGGGCCGACGAGGACGTCTCGCCGCAGGCCGTCTCCGAGGTGCTGCGCCACTTCGACGTCGACGCCTTCGAGCGCGAAGCCTCGGCCACGCTGACCCAGCGCATCGCCGCGGCCTATGCCGGCGGCGAATCGAGCGCCGCGGCGGTGGTCGGCGAGGTCGAGAGCGCCGTGGACCTGTCGCGCATGATGCAGGAGCTGCCGGCGGTCGAGGACCTGCTCGAGGCCGCCAACGACGCGCCCATCATCCGCATGCTCAACGCCCTGCTGACGCAGGCGGCCAAGGACGGCGCCTCGGACATCCACATCGAGCCCTACGAGCGCAGCTCCTCGGTGCGCTTCCGCGTCGACGGCACGCTGCGCGAGATCGTGCAGCCGAACAAGGCGCTGCACGCGGCGCTGATCTCGCGCCTGAAGATCATGGCCGAGCTCGACATCGCGGAGAAGCGCCTGCCGCAGGACGGCCGCATCTCGTTGCGCATCGGCGGCCGCGCGATCGACGTGCGCGTCTCGACCCTGCCCTCGGCGCACGGCGAGCGCGCGGTGCTGCGCCTGCTCGACAAGGGCGAGTCGCGCTTCACCCTGGAGAGCCTGGGCATGGGCGGCGACACGCTGGTCAAGTTCAGCCAGCTGATCCAGCAGCCGCATGGCATCGTGCTGGTCACCGGCCCCACCGGCTCGGGCAAGACCACCACGCTGTACGCCGCGCTGGGGCGCGTGGACACCGCCACCACCAACGTGCTGACGGTGGAGGACCCGGTCGAGTACGAGCTGCCCGGCATCGGCCAGACCCAGGTCAACGCGAAGATCGACCTGACCTTCGCCAAGGCCCTGCGGGCCATCCTGCGCCAGGACCCGGACGTCATCATGATCGGCGAGATCCGTGACTTCGAGACCGCGCAGATCGCGATCCAGGCCTCGCTGACCGGCCACCTGGTGCTGGCCACGCTGCACACCAACGATGCGCCCAGCGCCGTCACCCGCCTGATCGACATGGGCGTCGAGCCCTTCCTGCTCAGTTCCTCGCTGCTGGGCGTGCTGGCGCAGCGCCTGGTGCGCAAGCTGTGCCCGCACTGCAAGCGCCAGGACGAGTCCGGCCGCTGGCACCCGGTCGGCTGCAAGGAATGCGGCAACACCGGCTACAAGGGACGCACCGGCGTCTACGAGCTGATGGTCGCCGACGACCGCATCCGCGCGCTGATCCACAGCCGCGCCGCCGAATCGCAGCTGTTCGTCGCCGCCGAGCAGGGCGGCATGCGGACCATGCGCGAGGACGGCGAGCGGCTGGTGCAGGCCGGCATCACCTCGCTGGAGGAGGTGCTGCGCGTCACGCGCGACTGAAGGCGCGGCCGCCCGTCGCGAACCCGCCCTGCCCCTACACTGACGCTCCGTCCACGCTCGCCACCGACTGCTGCCACCCGTGCCTGCCTACAAGTTCGAAGCCCTCGACGCCAGCGGCCGCACCACCTCGGGCCTGATCGAAGCGGACAACGCCAAGGCCGCGCGGGCCCAGCTGCGCCAGCAGAAGCTGGTGCCGCTGGAGGTGCAGGCGGTGGTGGCCGACGCGGCCGAGTCCGCCGCCGGGCTGGCGCTGCGGCGCAAGGTGTTCAGCGCCACGGGCCTGGCGATCTGGACCCGGCAGCTGGCCGGGCTGGTCACCTCCGGCCTGCCGCTGGAGCGGGCGCTCACTGCCCTGGCCGACGAGGCCGAGGACCTGCGCCAGCGCGAGCTGGTCGCGCACCTGCGCAGCGAGGTCAACGCCGGCAGCTCGTTCGCCAAGGCGCTGGCCACCGCGCCGCGCGAGTTCGACGAGATCTACCGCGCCGTCGTCGCCGCCGGCGAGCAGAGCGGCAACCTGGGCCTCGTGCTGGAAAAGCTCGCCGACGACCTGGAGGAACGCCAGGCCCTGCGCGGCCGGCTGGTCTCGGCCGCGCTGTACCCGGCCATCGTCTCGCTGGTCGCGGTGGTGATCGTGGTGTTCCTGGTCACCTACGTCGTGCCGCAGGTCGCCTCGGTGTTCTCCGGCAGCAAGCAGGCCCTTCCGTTCCTGACCGTGGCGATGCTGGCGATCAGCGGCTTCGTGCGCCAGTGGGGGTGGTTGGCCGCGCTGCTGATCGCCGCGGGCTTCGGGCTGCTGGCGCTGATGCTGCGCAACGAGGCCTTCCGCGAGCGCTTCGACGCCGCCTGGCTGCGCCTGCCGCTGATCGGGCGGCTGGCGCGCGGCTACAACGCGGCGCGCTTTGCCGGCACGCTGGCCATGCTGGCCGGCGCGGGCGTGCCCATCCTCAAGGCGCTGCAGGCGGCGGCCGAGACGCTGAACAACCGCGCCCTGCGCGCCGACGCGCTGGATGCGCTGGTGCAGGTGCGCGAGGGCGCCCCGCTGGCGGCCGCGCTGGCCGGCAAGAAGCGCTTCCCGGGGCTGCTGGCGATGTTCTCGCGCCTGGGCGAGCAGACCGGCACGCTGCCGCAGATGCTGCAGCGCGCGGCCAACCAGCTCGGCCAGGAAGTGCAGCGCCGCGCCCTGCAGATGGCCACCATCCTCGAGCCGCTGCTGATCGTCGTGATGGGGGTGGTGGTGATGCTGATCGTGCTGGCCGTGCTGCTGCCGATCATCCAGCTCAACTCCTGGGTGCGCTGAACCGGGCCGGCGCGTGACGCCGGTCACGCCCGCGAGGCGGCCGTGCGACATGCCGGGATGGCGTCGGGGTTTTCCCGTTTGTCCCACATTGACCCCTGGGTACGCTTTGTTGCAAGGTCCCCTCGTCAGGGGGCCGTGACCCTGGAGGTTCGACAGGACTATGAGTGCGACTGACCTGGTCCCCGTGCGCGACGGACACATCCCGATCGCCCACATGAGGGCGGTCTACCGTGTCAGCGACGTCGAGAAGCGTCTGGACAAGCTGCCGCACAAGGAACACGAGAACCTGCGCGCCACCTACGAGCGCATGCTCGAGCGCGGGCCGGAGCGGTTTCAGGTCAAGCCGTCCGGCCTGCCGGTGATGGACAGCCTGTACGACGAGCTGCCCAACTTCACCGAGGTGCTCGACGACATCAAGCGCCAGCTCGCGCTGTGCGAGGACAGCCGCGACGCCCTCGAGATCACGCCGATGCTGCTGCTCGGCCCGCCGGGCGTGGGCAAGACCCACTTCGCCCGCCGCCTGTCGCAGCTGCTGGGCACCGGCATGGGCTTCGTGCCGATGAGCTCGCTGACCGCGGGCTGGGTGCTGTCCGGCGCCTCCTCGCAATGGAAGGGCGCGCGTCCCGGCAAGGTGTTCGAAACCCTGGTCGACGGGCAGTACGCCAACCCGGTGATGGTGGTCGACGAGATCGACAAGGCCGGCGCCGAGGCGACCTACGACCCGCTCGGCGCGCTCTACAGCCTGCTGGAGCACGACACGGCCGGCACCTTCACCGACGAGTTCGCCGAGGTGCCGATCGACGCCAGCCAGGTGATCTGGGTCGCCACGGCCAACGACGAGCATGCGATCCCGGAGCCCATCCTCAACCGCATGAACGTCTACACCGTGCCGGTGCCGGACCGCGACGCGGCGCGCCGCATCGCACTGCGGCTGTACCGCACGATCCGCGGCGAGCACGACTGGGGCTCGCGCTTCGAGCCCGAGCCGAGCGAAGCCGTGCTCGAGCGCATGAGCGTGCTGGCGCCGCGCGAGATGCGCCGCGCCTGGATGACCGCCTTCGGCAACGCCAAGCTGGACCGGCGCTCGCGCATCGAGGAAAAGGACCTGCCCGACACCGGTTCACGCCGGCAGGGCATCGGGTTCGTGCACTGAGCCCCCGGTCGCTGCCGCGGGGAAAGAAAAAGGGGGCCTTGCGGCCCCCTCGCTTCGTTCCGCCGGGGCGGAGATCACAGGTACACGGAGGCGAACAGGTCGTCCGCATCCCGGGTCGTGGTCCCGACCGGCGTGTCGTTGCCCGCCTGGAAGAACTCGTAGACGATCTTGCGATCGGCATCCGAGAGCGTGATGCGGACGTAGTGGCCCGAGCGGTCGACCACGTCGACGGCGCCGGCTCCCTCCGGCGTGAAGGGCTCATGCTGCCGCAGCCCGTAGGAAGCCCCGTCGACGACCGCCGTGCCGCCCAGCGAAATCTCCCCGTCCTCCGCAGAGCTCCGGAACGACAGCTCGTGCTTCCACCGGAAGCGCTTCCCGTCGTCCGTCACGTCCACATTGAAACGCACGACCATCCCCGATTCGTCAGGGGTCACCCAGTTCTTCGTCTTGACCGTGCCGTCCAACGTCAGTTCGATGGTGTTCATGGTGAGGGAGAAGCCCTCATAGACCGTGGTGGCCTCGTACTCGATGCTGTCGCCCGTCTCCTTGAAACTGTCGAGCGTGACCTTCACCCGGCCTTTGAGCAGATGGCCGACCGCGTAGGAGCAGTCGTCATACCGGAGCTCGCGGTAGTCGCCCGGGGTGACGTCGTCGGCGCTCTGCTCATACGTGACCTCCTTCCACGTCCCGCTTTCGTCGCATGCGCCGGTGCTTTCGAAGATGGCGAATGCCTGCACCCGGCCCTTGGAGCGCATCGCCTGGATCGCCTCCTCGACGATGCGGCGCGTCACATCGACCGGACCGGCACCCGGGCCCTGGCTGCCCTGGACCCCAAGCGGAACCGCACTGAACTGTTGCGAACGGCCGATGACCGAGACGACCACAACCACCGGGAGGTGCGCGGATCGATTCGTCCAAACGGACGATGCGCCTGCGTGCACAATTGCACACCATGTCCATCACCCTCGCCGGCCAACTTGTCGTCGCGATCTCCTCGCGGGCGCTGTTCGATTTCGAGGAAGAGAACCAGCTCTTCGAGGCGACCGACGACCACGCCTACATGCAGCTGCAGCTGCAGCGCCTGGACGTGCCCGCCAAGCCGGGCGTGGCCTTCTCGCTGGTGCACAAGCTGCTCGCCTTCAACCGGGAGACCGCCGACGGCAAGCCGCGGGTGGAGGTGGTGATCCTGTCGCGCAACGACCCGTACTCGGGGTTGCGCGTGTTCCGCTCGGCCCGCCACTACGGCCTGCCGATCCAGCGCGGCGTGTTCACGCGCGGGCAGCCGCCCTACCGCTACCTGCGCCCGCTCAACGCCAACCTGTTCCTCTCGGCCAACGAACTGGACGTGCGCGCGGCGCTGGACGCCGGGTTTCCGGCTGCGCGGGTCTACCCGCTGTCGGCGCGCGCCTCCGACGCCCACCCGAACGAGGTGCGCATCGCCTTCGACGGCGACGCGGTGCTGTTCTCGGACGAGGCCGAGCAGGTGTTCCAGCGCGGCGGGCTTGACGCCTTCCAGGAACACGAAAGTTCACGTGCCGAGTCGCCGCTGCCGGCCGGGCCGTTCAAGCCGCTGCTGGAGGCCCTGCACCGCCTGCAACGCAGCGGCAGCCCGACGATGCGCATCCGCACCGCGCTGGTCACCGCGCGCAGCGCGCCGGCGCACGAGCGTGCGATCCGCACCCTCATGAACTGGAACATCGAGGTCGACGAGGCGCTGTTCCTGGGCGGGCTGCCCAAGGGCGAGTTCCTGCGCGAGTTCGAGCCTGACTTCTTCTTCGACGACCAGATGCGCCACATCGAGAACGCCTCGATGCACGTGCCGGCCGGGCACGTGGCCGCAGGCATCGCGAACCTGGCGTGAAGCCTCAGCGCCGGCGTCGCTGGTAGATCGGCTGCGCACCCGCGGCACGCAGCTCGGGCTCGCCCACGTCGAGGTCGACCAGCACGACGCGCAGCCGCCCGCCGAACGGCAACCGGTGCATCAGGTACCGGGCGACGTCGCGGCCCAGTTCCTCGTCGCGCCGCGTCAGGCGGATGAACAGCACCAGGTAGCTTCGCCCCGGCATGGCCGCGACGTGCTGGCCGCCGATCCAGGCGGTCGCCACCTCCGGCGTGCGGATCAGCTCGTCGACCACGCTCTTGCGGTCGGCCTCGCTCCAGTCGGGCTCGCCCAGGCCTGCGCAGGGATGCGCCCCGACGAAGGCCTCCCAGGCCTCCTGCTCGAGCTGTTCGAACCGTTCTCGCCGCTCGCGCCAGCGCCGCCGCCGCGCGACCTCCATCTCCTGGCCGTCATGCTGCAGGCGGTCGATCAGCTCCTGCGCCATCGTGCAGGCAGCCAGGCCGTGGTGCGGGTGGACGGCCTGCAGGCGGTCGAGCAGCGGCAGCGCCGCCGCGTCGCCTGCCTCCACCTGCAGTTCGGCCAGGCGCAACAGGGCCTCGGGGTGCTGCGGGTCGCGCGCCAGCGCACGCTGGTAGAACGGCGCCGGGCTGTCGGCGGACAGCGCCTCGAAGCAGCGTGCCCACTCGACCCACTCGTCGGCCGACAGCGCCGCCGCGCACGGCTTCAGGGCCTGGATGCGCTCGCGGCATTGCGCGAGGTGCTCGCGGTGCCGGGCCCAGTCACGCCGCATCTCCTGCCACCACTCGCGGTCGAAGTGCTCGGCAACGCGGCGCACCACCGGCCCGAGCAGCGCCAGCGCCGACCGGCGTGACCAGGCCGGCACCCCGGGTTTCAACCCCAGGGCCGCGAGCCGGTCCTTGGGCACCGGGTGGGTGTCGTCGTAGCTCGGCAGCTCCTGCAGCGCCTGCCGCAGGGCCTCGCGTGCGAAGGGCTCGGGCGGAGGCTGCAGCAGCCGCGCGACCATCTCCGCATGCGGCATCGGGTCGGGCTGCGCCTGGTGCGCCGCGCGACGCCAGAGCTGGCGCCAGTATTCCGTTTCGTACCAGCGGCTCTTGATCTCGATCTCGTTCCACGCCTGGCCGACCACCTCGGCGCCGCACAGCCGCGCCGCGATGCGGTCGGCCTCGTACTCGTCCTGGCGCGCCAGCGCGAAGGTGCGCGCGTTGAAGCGCGGGATGTACCAGATGAAGAAGCGCCGCAGCAGCCATGACACCAGGCTGTCGTCACGCTCGTAGGTGACGTACATGCGCCACCAGGCGGTGCGGGTGCGATAGATCCACGCCGAGAACTTGCCGTGCTCGCCGCGCAGGTGGCCGTACTCGTGCGCGATCACCGCGAGCAGCCGTTTCGGCTCCAGCGCACACAGCAGCGGCCAGCCGATGCACAGGTAGTTGGTGTGCACCAGACCTCCGAAGCGCGGACGCTGCATGATGTAGGCGTTGAAGCTGGCGTCGACCATCACCACGTCGATCGGCGGTCCCTTGACCGCCCGGCGGATGCGGTCCAGGGCCTTGAACAGCTCCGGGGCATCGGCGCGTTCCAGCCGGTAGCCCTCGGGGCGCTCGAAACGCGTCATCAGCGCGCGCAGGCAGACCCACAGCAGCGCCAGCGCCACCAGCCCTACCCAGATCATCCAGCCACGCAGGCCATGCGTCGCCCAGGCCCGGGCGACGACGACCAGCGTGCCTGCCGCCCCTGCCGCAAGCAGGATCACCACCGCGTAGCCGAACATCGCGAACCACCACACGCTGCGCCGGTACGCGGCGGCATCCTCCTCGCAGGCCTGCTCGCTCAGGCGCACGAGATGCATGAAGTCGACGTGTCGCATGGGCGGTATGGCAGCGGCCGGCGGCCGCCTTGTGGTCAGGGCCCTGCACCGCGCCTCTGCGTGCTGCATCCCCCGCGCGGTGCCTCGGCCCAGTATATCGACGGCCCTGCGCCGCGCAGCCGCCGCGGCAGGGCTCAGCCGTGAAACACCTTCCGCTGCAGGCCTTCCAGATCCAGCACGCGCACGCCGCCGTACTCGATGCGGATCAGCCCGCTGCGCTGCAGCGTGTGCAGCGCCTGGTTGACCCGCTGGCGCGACAGCCCGACCAGCATGCCCAGCTCCTGCTGCGTGATGCGCAGCATCGTGCCCACGCCGGGGTAGAGCACCGGGTGGAACAGCGCCGCCAGGCTGCGGGCCACGCGCACGTCCGGGTCGGTCTGGCGGTCGATCTCGCGCGCGGCGATGAACTGCCCGAGCCGCTCGTTGAGCTGGCGCATCACGAAACGGTTGAACGGGATGCTGTTGTCCAGCAGCCAGTGGAAGGTGTCGATGGGCAGGCCGGCCACCACGCTGCGGCGCAGGGCCTGCACGTTGTAGCGGTACGGTTCGCGCTTGAGCAGCGTGCCTTCGCCGAACCACGCCCCGGGCGGCAGGCCGGTGAAGGTGATCGCCGTGCCCGAGGAAGTGTCGTTGCTCATCTTCAGCAGGCCGTCGATCACGCCGAACCAGTAGGTCGGTGCCCGACCGATGCGGCACAGCAGCTCGCCCGGCTCGGCGTCGGCGACGCGGATCTGCTGCGCGGCCGCCTCGCGGTCGGCCGCGTCCAGCACCTGCAGCCAGGGCACGTCGGCCAGTTCGCGCGGCGTGGGCGCACGCGCGCGGCGGTGCAGCGGCATCACGGAGGAAGCGGCGACCATGCTCGGGTTTTTCCCCTGGGGGCGGACCCTAGGATTGTCGTCAGAACGACAACCGGGCGTCAAACATCTTCCCTAGCATCACAGGCATGACGGCACACCCTGAAGGTGCCGCAAGAAGGAGACAAGGTGCAAACGACGTTTCCTCGCCTGCTGCTCGAGCACGCACGGCGCCGCCCTGACGCCCCCGCGCTGCGCGAGAAGGAATACGGGATCTGGCAGACCTGCACCTGGGCGCAGCTGGAGCAGCTGGTGCGCGAGCTGGCCTGCGGCCTGGCCGACGCCGGCCTGCGGCGCGGCCAGCACCTGGTCATCATCGGCGAGAACCGCCCGCGGCTCTACGCGACGATGCTGGCGGCGCAGGCGCTCGGCGCTGTGCCCGTGCCGCTGTACCAGGACGCGGTCGCCGCGGAGTTCGTCTTCCCGATCAACAACGCCGAGGTGGCGTTCGCCGTCGCCGAGGACCAGGAACAGGTCGACAAGCTGCTGGAGATCCGCCCGCAGTGCCCGCAGCTGGGCCGCATCTGGTATGACGACCCGCGCGGCCTGCGCAACTACGCCGAGCCCGGGCTGGCCAGCCTGGACGCGCTGATCGAATCCGGCCGGCGCCGCCACGAGCGCGAGCCCGGCTTCTTCGACGCCGAGGTGGAGCAAGGCCAGCCCGACGACGTGGCCGCGATGTTCTTCACCTCCGGCACGACCGGCCATCCCAAGGGCGTGGTGCACACCCACCGCGCCCTGCTCGACCGCGCGCAGGCCGGCGCGAAGTTCGACCGCCTGACCGAACGCGAGGAGGTGCTGGCCTACCTGCCGCCGGCCTGGATCGGCCAGAACTGCTTCAGCTTCGCGCAGTGGCTGGCCTGCGGCTACGTGGTCAACTGCCCCGAGTCGGCCTCGACGGTGACGATCGACATGAAGGAGATCGGTCCGACGTACTACTTCGCCCCGCCGCGCATCTTCGAAGGGCTGCTGACCAGCGTGATGATCCGCATGGAGGATGCCGGCCGCTTCAAGCGCTGGCTGTTCCACACCTTCATGAAGGTCGCGCGGCGCGTCGGCCCGGCGCGCATGGCCGGCCAGCCGCTGTCCGTCGCCGACCAGCTGCTGTACGCGCTCGGCGACGTGCTGATCTACGGTCCGCTGCGCAACAACCTCGGCATGAGCCGCATCCGCGTGGCCTACACCGCGGGCGAGGCGATCGGCCCGGACCTGTTCACCTTCTACCGCTCGATCGGCATCAACCTCAAGCAGCTGTACGGCTCGACCGAGACCGCGGTGTTCGTCTGCCTGCAGCCGGACCACGAGGTCAAGGCCGACACCGTGGGCGTGCCGATCGAGGGCGTGGAGATCAAGCTGGATGACAACGGCGAGATCCTGATCCGCTCGCCCGGGCTGCTCAAGGAGTACTACAAGAACCCGCAGGCCACTGCCGAGATCAAGACCGCCGACGGCTGGTATCGCAGCGGCGACGCCGGCTTCATCGACGCCAGCGGCCACCTGAAGATCATCGACCGCGCCAAGGACGTCGGCCGGCTGCGCGGCGGCGCCCACGACGGCGCGATGTTCGCGCCCAAGTACATCGAGAACAAGCTCAAGTTCTTCCCGCACATCAAGGAAGCGGTGGCCTTCGGCGACGGCCGCGAGAAGGTCTGCGCCTTCATCAACATCGACTTCGAGGCGGTGGGCAACTGGGCCGAACGGCGCAACCTGCCGTATGCCGGCTACACCGACCTGGCGGGCAAGCCCGAGGTCTACGAGCTGATCCGCGAATGCGTCGAACAGGTCAACGCCGACCTCTGCGCCGACGAGAAGCTGGCCGGCTGCCAGATCTCGCGCTTCCTGATCCTGCACAAGGAACTCGACGCGGATGACGGCGAGCTCACCCGCACGCGCAAGGTGCGCCGCGGCTACATCGCGGAGAAGTACCAGGTGCTGGTCGACGCGCTCTACGCCGGGCGCACCTCGCAGTACATCGAGACACAGGTCAGGTTCGAGGACGGCCGCACCGGCATCGTCTCGGCCGACCTGCGCATCGCCGACGCCAAGACCTTTCCCCCGATGAGGAGGGCCGCATGACAGCAGCAGTCGCCACCGCCATGCGCTCGGCCACCATGCCCGCGGAGCCGGCCTCCGCGCCCGCCACCCCCGCCCACGCGCAGGACGCGCCGGCCGCACGCCGCCGCATCGGCGACGTGATCCTCGACGTGCGCAACATCTCGCTGAGCTTCGGCGGCGTCAAGGCGCTGACCGACATCAGCTTCGACGTGCGCGAGCACGAGATCCGCGCCATCATCGGGCCGAACGGCGCCGGCAAGAGCTCCATGCTCAACTGCATCAACGGCGTCTACGCGCCGCAGCAGGGCTCGATCACCTTCCGCGGCCGGACGTTCAAGCACATGAACTCGCGCCAGGTGGCCGAGATGGGCATCGCCCGCACCTTCCAGAACCTGGCCCTGTTCAAGGGCATGAGCGTGCTGGACAACATCATGACCGGGCGCAACCTGAAGATGAAGAGCAACCTCTTCCTGCAGGCGCTGCGCTGGGGGCCGGCCGAACGCGAGGAGATCGAGCACCGCGAGTTCGTCGAACGCATCATCGACTTCCTCGAGATCCAGGCCTGGCGCAAGACGCCGGTCGGCCGCCTGCCCTACGGCCTGCAGAAGCGCGTGGACCTGGGCCGCGCGCTGGCGATGGAGCCGCAGGTGCTGCTGCTCGACGAGCCGATGGCCGGCATGAACCTCGAGGAGAAGCAGGACATGTGCCGTTTCATCCTCGACGTCAACGACGAGTTCGGCACCACCATCGTGCTGATCGAGCACGACATGGGCGTCGTGATGGACATCAGCGACCGCGTCGTCGTGCTCGACTACGGCAAGAAGATCGGCGACGGCACGCCCGACGAGGTGCGCAACAACGAGGACGTGATCCGCGCCTACCTCGGCACCTCCCACTAGAGAGCACCGCATGGCATTCTTCCTCGAGACCCTGTTCGGCGGCCTGATGGCCGGCATGCTCTATTCGCTGATCGCGCTGGGCTTCGTGCTGATCTTCAAGGCCAGCGGCGTGTTCAACTTCGCGCAGGGCGCGATGGTGCTGTTCGCCGCGCTGGCGATGGCGCGCCTGGCCGAGTGGTTCCCGCAGTGGCTCGGCTTCGAGAGCAAGGTGCTGGCCAACGTGCTGGCCTTCGTCGGCACGATGGTGCTGATGGTCATCGTCGCCTGGCTGATCGAGAGGCTGGTGCTCGGTCCGCTGGTCAACCAGGAAGGCATCACGCTGCTGATGGCCACCCTGGGCGTGGCCTACTTCCTCGACGGCTTCGGGCAGACGCTGTTCGGCTCGGACATCTACTCGATCGACGTGGGCATGCCCAAGGACCCGGTGCTGATCGCCGAGTCCACCTTCGAGGGCGGCATCCTGATCAACCAGGAGGACCTGGTCGCCGCGCTGGTCGCCGCCGCGCTGGTCGCGGGCCTGGCGCTGTTCTTCCAGAAGACCGCCACCGGCCGCGCGCTGCGCGCCGTGGCCGACGACCACCAGGCCGCGCAGTCGATCGGCATCCCGCTCAACCGCATCTGGGTGATCGTGTGGTCGGTGGCCGGCTTCGTCGCGCTGGTGGCCGGGATCATCTGGGGCTCCAAGCTGGGCGTGCAGTTCTCGCTGTCGCAGGTCGCGCTCAAGGCCCTGCCGGTGGTGATCCTGGGCGGCCTGACCTCGGTGCCGGGCGCCATCGTCGGCGGCCTGATCATCGGCGTGGGCGAGAAGCTGTCGGAGGTCTACATCGGCCCGCTGCTGGGCGGTGGCATCGAGATCTGGTTCGCCTACGTGCTGGCGCTGCTGTTCCTGCTGGTGCGCCCGCAGGGGCTGTTCGGCGAAAAGATCATTGACCGGGTATGAAAGAGACGGGCTTGGCGAAGCAAGGTCAAGCGCAGCGTGTCGACGCCAAGGGATCATAGACCGCGCATGAGGACACGTGGGTTCAGCCCCGTCGAGCCAAGCGTGTCGTAGCGACAAGCGCACCAGGAACGCACCATGTTCTACAGAGAAAACGGCCAGTTCAAGACCAGCTACCGCGCCGACCAGCAGATCTTCCCGATCCTGCAGGACCGCATCGCGATCGGCATCCTGCTGTTCGTCGTGCTGGTGGTCGTCCCGCTGACGGCCAGCGAATACATGTTCCGCGCCATCCTGATCCCGTTCCTGATCCTGTCGCTCGCCGCGCTGGGGCTGAACATCCTGGTCGGCTACTGCGGCCAGATCTCGCTGGGCACCGGGGCCTTCATGGCGGTGGGGGCCTACGCGGCCTACAACTTCCACGTGCGCATCGAGGGCATGCCGCTGATCGCCTCGCTGCTGCTGGGCGGTGGCTGCGCGACGCTGGTGGGCGTGCTGTTCGGCATCCCGTCGCTGCGCATCAAGGGGCTGTACCTGGCGGTGGCGACGCTGGCCGCGCAGTTCTTCGTCGACTGGGCCTTCCTGCGCATCAAGTGGTTCACCAACGATTCGCCCTCGGGCTCCGTCAGCGTGGCCGGCCTCAACGTGTTCGGCATCCCGATCGAGTCGCCGGTGCAGAAGTACCTGTTCTGCCTGGCCTTCGTGCTGGTGTTCTCGCTGCTGGCCAAGAACCTGGTGCGCGGCGCCATCGGGCGCGAGTGGATGGCGATGCGCGACATGGACGTGGCCGCAGCCGTCATCGGCATCCGCCCGGTCTACGCCAAGCTGACCGCGTTTGCCGTCAGCTCCTTCATCGTCGGCGTGGCCGGCGCACTGTGGGCCTTCATCTACCTGGGCGCCTGGGAGCCGGCCGCCTTCAACATCGACCGCTCGTTCCAGCTGCTGTTCATGGTGATCATCGGCGGGCTGGGCTCGATCATGGGCAGCTTCTTCGGCGCGGCCTTCATCGTGCTGCTGCCCATCCTGCTCGATGCCATCCCGCGCTGGCTGGGCGCGCCGATCTCGACCGCCACCGCCTCGCACCTGACCTACATGATCTTCGGCGCGCTGATCGTCTTCTTCCTGATTGCCGAGCCGCACGGGCTGGCCCGGCTGTGGTCCACCGGCAAGGAAAAGCTGCGCCTGTGGCCGTTCCCGCACTGATCTGCCAGTTCTACAACGCACCGCACGTGCATACAAAAGGAGACAAGCAATGATCAAGTCGCTCGCTCTCGCATCGCGCCGGGCCACGGCGGCCACCCTGGTGGCCGCCGCGGTGGTGGCGCTGGCCGGACTGCCCGACGCCGCCCAGGCCCAGGCCAAGGAACAATTCTTCCCGCTGCTGGTGTACCGCACCGGCCCCTACGCCCCCAACGGCACCCCCTGGGCCAACGGCAAGCAGGACTACATCAAGCTGATCAACGCCCGCGACGGCGGCATCAACGGGGTCAAGATCACCTACGAGGAATGCGAGACGGGCTACGCGACCGACAAGGGCGTGGAGTGCTATGAGCGCCTCAAGGGCCGTGGCGCCACGGTGTTCGACCCGCAGGCCACCGGCATCACCTTCGCGCTTACCGACAAGGTGCCGCAGGACAAGATCCCGCTGATCACGCTGGGCTACGGCCTCGCGGCCTCGCAGGATGGCGGCGTGTTCAAGTGGAACTTCCCGCTGATGGGCAGCTACTGGACCGCCGCGGACATCATCATCCAGCACATCGGCAGGAAGGAAGGCGGGCTCAACAAGCTCAAGGGCAAGAAGGTCGCCCTGGTCTACCACGACTCGCCGTTCGGCAAGGAGCCGATCCCGCTGCTGGAGGAGCGCTCCAAGATGCACGGGTTCGACCTGCTGAAGATCCCGGTCACCGCACCGGGCGTGGAGCAGAAGTCGGCCTGGCTGCAGGTGCGCCAGCAACGCCCCGACTATGTGCTGCTGTGGGGCTGGGGCGTGATGAACTCCACCGCCCTGAAGGAGGCACAGGCCACCGGCTACCCGCGCGAAAAGATGTACGGCGTGTGGTGGTCCGGTGCCGAGCCCGACGTCAAGGACGTGGGCATGGGCGCCAAGGGCTACAACGCGCTGGCGCTCAACGGCTTCGGCCAGCAGGCCAAGGTCATGCAGGAGATTCTCAAGCACGTGCATGACAAGGGCCAGGGCACCGGCCCGCGCGACGAGGTCGGCTCGGTGCTGTACACGCGCGGCGTGATCATCCAGATGCTCACGATCGAGGCGGTACGCCGCGCGCAGGAGCGTTTCGGCAAGGGCAAGGTCATGACCGGCGAGCAGGTGCGCTGGGGCCTGGAGAACCTCGCGCTGGACGAGAAGCGCCTCGAGGAGCTGGGCTTCACCGGCCTGCTGCGCCCGATCAGCACCTCGTGCCAGGACCACATGGGCTCCACCTGGGCACGCATCCACACCTGGGATGGCACCAAGTGGGTGATGGACGACACCTGGTACCAGGCGGACGAGCAGATCCTCAAGCCCATGGTCAAGGCGGCCGCCGACAAGTACGCGGCCGAGAAGAAGCTGCAACGCCGCACGCCGCAGGACTGCCAGTCCTGACCGTGTGCCCGGGCTCCCCGCGGAGGGAGCCCTCCGGCAAGCGCCGCAGGACGCGACGCTTGCCAGAGTCGAAGGTGCAACAGATGACGACCGCTACGCCTGTCCTGCTCAATGTCAACGGCATCGAGGTGATCTACAACCACGTGATCCTCGTGCTCAAGGGGGTGTCGATGACCGTGCCCGAGGGCAGCATCGTCGCGCTGCTGGGCGGCAACGGTGCCGGCAAGACGACCACGCTGCGCGCCGTCAGCAACCTGCTGCGCGGCGAGCGCGGCGAGGTCACCAAGGGCTCGATCGAGCTGCGCGGCGAGCGCATCGAGGCGCTGTCGCCGGCCGAGCTGGTGCAGCGCGGCGTGGTGCAGGTGATGGAAGGCCGACACTGCTTCGGCCACCTGACCATCGAGGAGAACCTGCTGACCGGCGCCTACACGCGCCGCGACGGCAAGGCCGCGATCGCCGAGACGCTGGAGAAGGTCTACACCTACTTCCCGCGGCTGAAGACCCGCCGCCACTCGCAGGCGGCCTACACCTCGGGCGGCGAGCAGCAGATGTGCGCGATCGGGCGTGCGCTGATGGCCAACCCGAAGATGGTGCTGCTGGACGAGCCCTCGATGGGGCTGGCGCCGCAGATCGTCGAGGAGGTGTTCAGCATCGTGAAGGACCTCAACGCACGCGAGAAGGTCACCTTCCTGCTGGCCGAACAGAACACCAACATGGCGCTGCGCTACGCCGACTACGGCTACATCCTCGAGAACGGCCGCATCGTGATGGACGGCGCGGCCAAGGCGCTGGCCGAGAACGAGGACGTCAAGGAGTTCTACCTCGGCATGGGCGGCGGCGACCGCAAGAGCTTCCGTGAGGTCAAGAGCTACAAGCGGCGCAAGCGCTGGCTGGCTTGAGCCGGCCCCCAGGGAGACCGCATGGACGACTTCTTTGCCCCGCCCCCGTTCCGGCCCGACGAGGCCCTGGTGCAGCTCAAGCGCTCGCTGCGCGAGCTGCGTCCGCTGGCCGAGCGCGGCAACGGCTTCGAGCTGCAGGGCCTGCGCGTCATCGAGCTGGACATCGACGGCGCGACCCTGGTGGCCCGCGTCGCGAAGCGCCCGGCGCACACGCCCGAATGGGAGCACCGCACGCTGAAGAACGGCGCCGACGTGCGGCGGCTCGTCGACGACATCAAACGCCAACTGGCACGCTGGAGCGATGAATGAACGACAGCGCAGAGTTCTACGACGCGCTCGAAACCCGCGATCCGCAGCAGCGCGAGGAAGCCCTGCTGCAGGCCCTGCCGAAGCAGGTGGCGCATGCCCAGCGCAGCACCACCGCCTGGGCCCGGCGGCTGGCCGGCATCGACCCGCGTGAACTGACGTCGCGTGCGGCGCTGGCACGGCTGCCCGTGACCCGCAAGCACGACCTGGCCGAGGAGCAGAAGGCCCACCGCGCCAGCGACCCGTTCGGCGGCTTTGCCGCGATCGGCTGGCGCGCCATGCGCGCCTCGGGCGCGCTGCGGGTGTTCCAGTCCCCGGGCGGGCTGTACGAGCCCGAAGGCGGCGTGCCCGACTACTGGCGCATCGCGCGCGCGGTCTATGCTGCAGGGTTCCGCCGCGGCGACCTCGCCCACAACAGCTTCAGCTACCACCTGACCCCGGCCGGCTCGATGATGGAGACCGGCGCGCATGCGGTGGGCTGCACGGTGTTCCCGGGCGGCGTGGGCAACACCGAGCTGCAGCTGCAGGCCATGCTGGACCTGCGCCCGGACGGCTACCTCGGCACGCCCAGCTTCCTGAAGATCCTGCTCGACAAGGCCGACGCGATGGGCCGCGCGCTGCCGCACCTGCGCAAGGCCCTGGTCTCGGGCGAGGCCTTCCCGCCCTCGCTGCGCCAGGCGTTCGCCGCGCGCGGCATCGACGGCTACCAGTGCTACGCCACGGCCGACGTGGGCCTGATCGCCTACGAGACCGCCGCGCGCGAGGGCCTGGTGCTCGACGAGCAGGTCATCGTCGAGATCGTGCGCCCCGGCACCGGCGACCCGGTGCCCGACGGCGAGGTCGGCGAGGTGGTGGTCACCACGCTGAACCCGGACTACCCCCTGGTGCGCTTCGGCACCGGCGACCTGTCCGCGGTGCTGCCCGGCCGCTGCCCGACCGGCCGCACCAACACCCGCATCCGCGGCTGGATGGGGCGCGCCGACCAGACCACCAAGGTGCGCGGCATGTTCGTGCATCCCAGCCAGGTGGCCGACGTGCTGGCCCGCCATCCGGAGCTGCGCCGCGCGCGCCTGGTGGTCAGCGGTGCGGTCGCGCAGGACCGGATGACGCTGCATGCCGAGGTCGAGGGCGCGCCCGAGGGGCTGGCCCTGCACGTGGCCGAGACGGTGCGCGAGATCACCAAGCTGCGCTGCGAGGTGCAGCTGGTCTCCCCCGGCACCCTGCCCAACGACGGCAAGGTGATCGAGGACGCGCGCCGCTATGACTGAGGCAGCGCGGCGCTCAGCCGCGCTCGACCACCACGAAGTGCTTGCGCACCGGCTCGAGCACCTCGAACATGCCCTCGAAGCCGGCCGGGATCACCGCGCCCTGCCCGGCCGCGACCTCGGTGTGGCCGCCCGCCGCGTCGTGCAGGCGCACCCGGCCTTCCAGCACGAAGAAGTACTCCTCCTTCGTCGGCGGGAACACGATGCGCCAGGCACCGGGTTCGCAGATCCAGATGCCGCAGGAGGTCACGCCGTCGCTGCTTTCGTACAGCGTCCAGGTCTCGCGGCGCGGGCAGCCGCGCACCCGGCGGTCCTCGCGCGGATGGTCGACGACCGGCCCGGCGGCCGGCGGATCGAAGCGGATGATGGCAGGCTGGGTCATGACAGGAAGCCTCGCAAGGCAGAAGGGCCCGCATGGTACCCGCCCCGGCCCCCGCGCGCCCGGCCGGCATCCCGACCCTGCGCCGGGATATCGAGGGTTCGATATAAGCACAACGGGTTGAGGCACCTCAACCCTGGTTTCAGCTTACGTAGTTCCCACCGTGCGCAAGCCGCGCATCGGCCTAGCATGGTGTACGTTACATCCTCTGCAAAGGAGACACCGTGATGAAACGCCTGCTGATGGCTGCCGTCGCTGCCACCCTGACCGCAACGGGCGCCTTCGCCCAGGACTACCCGACCAAGCCGATCACGTTCGTGGTGCCGTTCGCTGCCGGCGGGCCGACCGACAAGGTGGCCCGTGACCTGGCCGAGGCCATGCGCAAGCCGCTGGGCGGACAGATCATCATCGAGAACGTCGCCGGCGCCGGCGGCACGCTCGGCCAGACCAAGGTTGCCAAGGCCTCGCCGGACGGCTACACGCTGCTGGTCGCCCACATCGCGATGGCCACCGCCCCCGCGCTGTACCGCAACCTCCAGTACAAGCCCCTGGAGGACTTCGAGTACCTCGGCATGATCAACGAGGTGCCGATGACGCTGATCTCGCGCCCGACGCTGCCGGCCAACAACTACGCCGAGCTGTCCAAGTGGATCAACGACAACAAGGGCAAGATCAACCTGGCCAACGCGGGCCTGGGTTCGGCCTCGCACCTGTGCGGCCTGCTGTTCCAGTCGAGCATCAAGGTCGAGATGGTGACCGTGCCGTACAAGGGCACCGGCCCGGCGATGACCGACCTGATCGGCGGCCAGGTCGACCTGATGTGCGACCAGACCACCAACACCACGCCGCAGATCGAGGGCGGCAAGGTCAAGGCCTTCGCGGTCACCAGCCCGAAGCGCCTGAGCACGCCCGCGCTGAAGGACCTGCCCACGCTGGATGAAGCCGGCCTCAAGGGCTTCCAGGTCGCGATCTGGCACGCGCTGTACGCGCCCAAGGGCACGCCCAAGCCCATCCTCGAGAAGCTCAACGCCGCGCTCAAGGCGGCGCTGAAGGATCCCGAGTTCGTCAAGCGCGAGGAAGCGCTGGGCGCGGTGATCGTCAGCGACGACCGCGTGAACCCCGAGGGGCACAAGAAGTTCGTCGAGTCCGAGATCAACAAGTGGGGCCCGATCATCCGGGCGGCCGGCACCTACGCCGACTGAATCCCCCGCCTGACCGCCGTGGCCTTCGGGCCATGCCAGGCCGCCGCCACCGGCACGGGTGCGGCGGCTTTTTTCATGGCCCGTGCAGGTTCAGAAGCGTATCGGGATGGTCACCGGCCCGTCGTTGACCAGGTGCACCTGCATGTCCGCACCGAAGATGCCGGTGGCCACCTCGGGGTGCTGGCTGCGCGCCAGCTCGACCACCTTCTCGTAGAGCCGGCGCCCCTCGCCGGGCGGCGCGGCGCGCGAGAAGCTCGGCCGGTTGCCGCCCGAGACGTCGGCGGCCAGCGAGAACTGCGACACGATCAGCAGCCCGCCACCCACGTCCTGCAGGCTGCGGTTCATCCGGCCCGCCTCGTCGCCGAAGATGCGCAGCTTCAGCAGCTTGGCGACCAGTCTTTCGGCCTGCGCGTCGCTGTCGCCGGCCTCGGCGCACACCAGCAGCAACAGCCCGCGGCCGATGCGGCCCACCACCTGGCCCCCCACCTCCACGCGCGCCTCGGCGACGCGCTGCACCAGACCGATCAAGAGCGCTCCTCCTGCCTTGCGTTCATTGCGCCACCTGCGGCGCGACCGGCTCGACGTGCACCGGCAGCAGCTCGATGGCCACGCGCAGCCCGCTGACCGCGGCGACCAGCGCCCGCTCGACCTCCGCGCGCCGCTGCGCCGCCTGCACCAGCGTCCAGCTGCCCGGCACGTGCATGTGCAGCGCGCAGTACTTGGCGCCCGCCGCGCTGCGGGTGCGCACGGCATCGAAGTGCACCCGCGCATCCGAATGCGACTGCAGCACCTGCTCGATCGCGGCCAGGTCGTCCGCCTCCAGGGCCCGGTCCATCAGTCCGTCCACCGAGCGGCGCAGCAGGCTCCAGGCCTCGCGCATGATGTTCAGCGCCACCGCGATCGCCAGCACAGGATCCAGCCACAGCCAGCCGGTGGGCCCCACCAGCAGCACGCCGGCGGCCACGCCGATCGAGGTCCAGACGTCGGTCATCAGGTGCCGGCCGTCGGCCTCCAGCGCGATCGAACCGTGCCGGCGCGCCGCGCGCAGCAGCAGCCAGGCGACGCCACCGTTGATCAGCGAGCTCAGCATCGACAGCGCCACGCCCAGGCCCAGCGTCTGCAGCGGCTGCTGCGCCAGCAGCCGCTCGATGGCGGCCCAGATGATGGCGCCGGCCGCGCCCAGGATCAGCAGGCCCTCGAAGCCGCTGGAGAAATACTCCGCCTTCTCGTGCCCGAAGGGGTGGCTCGCGTCCGCCGGCGACCTCGCGATCGTCACCATCGCCAGCGCGAACACCGCGGCGGCCAGGTTGACGAACGACTCCATCGCGTCGGACAGCAGGCCCACCGAGCCGGTGAGCCACCATGCGAGCGTCTTCAGCAAGATGGTCGCCACCGCGGCGGCGACCGACAGCTTCAGGTACCCGGTGACCGGCACGCCCTGCGCCCCTCGCCGCGGCTCAGGCCAGCGTCACCCGTGCGAACTTGCGCTTGCCGACCTGCACCACGTAGGTGCCCACGCCCAGCTTGAGCGCCTTGTCGCTCACGGTGGCCCCGTCGACGCGCACGCCGCCGCCGTCGATCAGGCGCATTGCCTCGCTGGTCGACGGGGCCAGGCCTGCCTGCTTGAGCACCGCGCCGATGCCCAGCGGCGCGCCGGAGAGCGACACCTCGGGGATCTCGTCCGGGATGCCCCCGCGCGCGCGGTTGTTGAAGTCGGCCAGCGCCTCCTCGGCGGCCTTGGCCGAATGGAAGCGGGTCACGATCTCCTGGGCCAGCATCACCTTGGCATCACGCGGGTTGCGGCCCGCCTCGCACTCGGCCTTGAGCCGGCGGATCTCGTCCATCGAGCGGAAGCTCAGCAGCTCGTAGTAGCGCCACATCAGCGTGTCCGAGATGCTCATCAGCTTGCCGAACATCTCGTTGGCCGGCTCGGTGATGCCCACGTAGTTGCCCTTGGACTTGGACATCTTCTCGACGCCATCCAGGCCTTCGAGCAGCGGCATGGTCAGGATGCACTGCGGCTCCTGGCCGTATTCCTGCTGCAGGTGGCGCCCCATCAGCAGGTTGAACTTCTGGTCCGTGCCGCCCAGCTCCAGGTCCGCCTTCAGCGCCACCGAGTCGTAGCCCTGCATCAGCGGGTAGAGGAACTCGTGGATGGAGATCGGCGTGCCAGCCTTGAAGCGTTTCGTGAAATCGTCCCGCTCCATCATGCGCGCGACCGTGTACTTGGCCGCCAGCTGGATCATGCCGCGGGCGCCCAGCGCGTCGCTCCATTCCGAGTTGTAGCGGATCTCGGTCTTCTGCGGGTCCAGCACCAGGCTGGCCTGCTTGTAGTAGGTCTCGGCGTTGGCCTTGATCTGCTCGGCCGTCAGCGGCGGGCGCGTCGTGTTGCGTCCGGAGGGGTCGCCGATCATCGAGGTGAAGTCCCCGATGAGGAAGATCACGGTATGCCCCAGGTCCTGCAGCTGGCGCATCTTGTTGAGCACCACCGTGTGGCCCAGGTGGATGTCCGGGGCGGTGGGGTCCAGGCCCAGCTTGATGCGCAGTGGCACGCCTGTTGCTTCAGACCGCGCCAGCTTGCGCAGCCATTCGGCTTCCGGCAGCAGTTCGTCACAACCGCGCAAAGAAATTGCCATCGCCTCCCGAACTTTGTCAGTGATCGGGTACTCGGTGGTCGGGGCGGACGCAGCCGCCGCCGCGCTGGAAGACGGAGCAGAAGTGAAGGACATACGGGTTATGGAAGTTGGGGAGGCAGGGGTGCGATTGCTATACTGCACGGCACTTTTGCCCTCCCGCACGGGACGCCTTCGGCATTCTAGTGGACGGCCACCGGCCGACAGCACGCCGCGGGCTTGGGTTCAAACTCGGGCGCAGTGCTCCGGGCCGTCCGTCCGGCCGCTCGCTCCTAACCGGCACACACCCAATTGAAAGAAGCGCTCGCAATCCTCGAACGCGGCTTGGGCCGTGCGGCGCTCTGGACGCGCCATCATCACAGGGGCATCGCTGCCGGCGTCGTCACTGTCCTGCTGGGCACCGGGATCACCGCTTTCGGCGTCGCGCCGCTGGCACCTGACGCTGCCGACCTGCCGCGCCGCCTGGTGCTCGAAGACGTCACGCCCCTGCCACTGGACGAACAGGTCGATGCGCTGGGCGGGATCCTGCTCGAACTGACCCGCAACGACCTCACCCGCACCAGCGACACGGCCGACTCGCTGCTCAGCCGGCTCAACGTGGTCGATGCCGAGGCCGCGGCCTTCCTGAGGCGCGACCCGGTCGCGCGCAAGCTGCTCGAAGGCCGCCCCGGCAAGATGGTGCAGGTGGTCACCGGTGAACGCGGCGAGCTCAAGCGCCTCGTCGCGCGCTACCCGGCCGAAAAGAGCGAGCAGTATTCCACGCATTTCACGCGCCTGACGGTCACGCGCGATGCGCTGGGGCTGCATGTCAAGACTGAACAGGCTCCGCTGACCCCGCAGGTGCGCCTGGGCGGCGGCACCATCCGTTCCTCGCTGTTCGCCGCCACCGACGAAGCCGGCCTGCCGGACGTGATCGCGATCCAGATGGCCGAGATCTTCGCCAACGAGATCGACTTCCGCCGCGACCTGCGCCGCGGCGACCACTTCACGGTGCTGTACGAGTCGCTGGAAGCCGATGGCGAGCCGATCGCGTGGAACCAGGCCGCCGGGCGCGTGCTCGCGGCCCAGTTCACGAACAACGGCCGCACCTACGAGGCGATGTGGTTCCAGGAGCCCGGCGGCAAGGGCGCCTACTTCGACTTCAAGGGCCAGAGCATGCGGCGCGCCTTCCTCGCCTCGCCGATGGAGTTCTCGCGCGTGACCTCGGGCTTCGCGATGCGCATGCACCCGATCCACAAGACCTGGCGCCGTCACCTCGGCGTGGACTACGGCGCGCCCACCGGCACGCCGGTGCGCGTCGTGGCCGACGGCGTGGTCGAGTTCGCGGGCGTGCAGAACGGCTACGGCAACGTCATCTACGTGAAGCACCGCGGCGATCGCGTCACGGTCTACGCGCACCTGAGCCGCATGCACGTGCGCAAGGGCGAGCGGGTCAGCCAGGGCCAGCACATCGGCGCGGTCGGCGCCACCGGCTGGGCCACCGGCCCGCACCTGCATTTCGAGATCCGCGAGAACGGCAAGCATGTCGACCCGCTGCGCGTGGCGCGCTCGTCGGAGGCCTTCTCGATCCCTGCCTCGGCACGCCCGCAGTTCGAGGCCCTGGCGCAGTCGGTGCGCACCCAGCTCGCGGTGGCCGAAGCCCGCTATCGCCACGCGAGCGCCGGCAACCCGCCGGCCAACGAGTGAGGCCCCGGCCCGTCCGCCCGAAGCCCGCCGCCGTGCGGGCTTTTTTCTGGGCCGGATGCGCCGGGCGCAACCCCCTGCGGCCGACACGCTCATCGCTGCGCAGGTGCGGCCCGCACGTACACTCGCCGGCATCGCCTGCCTGCATCGATGCTGCTGCCATGACACCCGTTGTCCGCCGATGCCCGTTCCCCGGCGCCCTGCTGGGGGTCCTGCTGCTCGCGCTGGCCGCCCCGGCGGGCGCCCAGCATGCGCACGGCGCCCATGGCCACCACGGCACGCCGTCGCAGGCCGGCGCCCCGCCCAGCCCTTACGCCGGCCTGCAGGACCGCGCGATCAAGGCGCTGTCGGACGAGCAGATCGCCGACCTGCGCGCCGGCAAGGGCATGTCGCTCGCCCTGCCGGCCGAGCTCAACGGCTACCCCGGCCCGGCGCATGCCCTCGAGCTGGCCGAGCCGCTCGGGCTGAGCACCGAACAGAAGGCGCGCACGCAGGCGCTGTTCGAACGGATGCAAGCGGAAGCCCGGGCCGCGGGTGCCGCGCTGATCGAGGCCGAGGCGGCGCTCGAGCGCCTGTTCCGCGAGCGCACCGCCACCCCCGAGTCGCTGCAGGCTGCCGTGGCCCGCGCCGCCGCCGCACAGGGGGCGCTGCGCGAGACGCACCTGCGCTACCACCTGCAGATGATGGACGTGCTGTCGCCGCAGCAGGTGGCCGCCTACCACCGGCTGCGCGGTTATTGAGGCCCGCGCGGCCGATTCCCTGCCCTGCCGACGCATGACGCCCCGGACCTCGACGCCCGCCCCCCTGACCGCGCCGGCCCGGCCGGCCAACCGCTACGACCGCATGGAGTGGGCCGGCGCGTTCGGCGACCTGGGCACGCTGATCCCGTTCGTGGTCGCCTACCTCGGCGTGCTCGGGATGGACCCGACCGGGGTGCTGCTCGCCTTCGGCGCGTCGATGGTCGCCTGCGGGCTCCACTACCGCACCCCGATACCGGTCCAGCCGATGAAGGCGATCGGCGCGGTCGCCGCGCTGCAGGCCGCCCAGACGGCGGCGATCACGCCGGAGACGGTGCACGCCGCCGCCTTGGTCACCGGGCTCGTCTGGCTGGCGCTCGGCAGCTCCGGCGCCGTGACCCGGCTGGCGCGGCTCGTGCCGCCGCCGGTGGTCGGCGGCATCGTGCTGGGCCTGGGGCTGGGCTTCATGGCCGAGGGCGTCAGGCTCATGCACACCGGCTGGTGGATCGCGGCCATCGGTGCCGCCGGCACCCTGGCGCTGCTGCGCAGCCGCACGGTCCCGGCGATGTTCGTGCTGCTGGCCTTCGGCGTGCTGGTCGGCGCCTGGCAACGCCCGGAGCTGCTGACCACGCTGTCGGGCACGACCGTGGAACTGCGGCTGCCGGGCTTCGCGCTCGCGCAGCTGCAGTGGGACCACGTGCTGGCCGGGGCCGTGCTGCTGGCGCTGCCGCAGGTGCCGCTGACGCTGGGCAATGCGGTCATTGCGATCAGCGACGAGAACAACCGCCGCTTCCCGCACGCACCGGTCACCGAGCGGCGCATCGCGCTCTCCACGGGCCTGATGAACCTGTTCAGCGCCGCCGTCGGCGGCGTGCCGCAATGCCACGGCGCCGGCGGCATGGCCGGCCATGTCGCCTTCGGCGCGCGCACCGGCGGCGCGCTGGTCATCCTGGGCGGGCTGCTGCTGGTGCTGGCGATCGGCTTCGGCGGCTCGGTGCAGCACCTGCTGCAGCTGCTGCCCCCGGCGGTGCTGGGCGTGTTCCTGCTGTTTGCCGGCGTGCAGCTGGCCCGCGGCACCCTGCGTGCGCGGCCGAGGGGGCAGGCACTGCTCGTCGTGCTGGTCACGGCGGCCGCAGCGCTGTGGAACGTCGCGCTCGCGTTCGTGGCGGGCTGGGTGCTGTGGCGCATCACGCGCCCCCCCGAGGCCCCCGACCTGCCCTGAACGGCGCCGGCGCGGGACAATCGGGCGATGAACGAGATCTACATCGGCCTGATGTCCGGCACCTCGCTCGACGGCGTCGACGGCGTGCTGGTCGACTTCGGCCCGCAGGACGGCGGCCGGCCGCTGCAGGTGCTGGCGCATGCCGCACTGCCCTTCGAGGCGGGTTTCCGCGCCGAACTGCTGGCGCTCAACACCCCCGGCCCCGACGAGCTGCACCGCGCCGCGCTGGCGGGCAACCGGCTCGCGCGCGCCTACGCACAGGTGGTCGGCGAGCTGCTCGCATGCACCGGCATCGACCGCGCTCAGGTGCGGGCCATCGGTGCGCACGGCCAGACGGTGCGGCACCGCCCGCAGGAATTCGACGGCACCGGCTACACGATCCAGCTGCTGCAGCCGGCGCTGCTGGCCGAGCTGACCGGCATCCCGGTGGCGGCCGACTTCCGCAGCCGCGACGTCGCCGCCGGCGGTCACGGCGCGCCGCTCGCACCGGCCTTCCACCAGGCGCTGTTCGGCGCCGCCCGCGAGGTCGCGGTGCTCAACATCGGCGGCATCGCCAATCTGACGCTGCTGCGCCCCGGCCAGCCGACGCTCGGCTTCGACTGCGGCCCGGGCAACGTGCTGATGGACCTGTGGTGCGCCCGCCACCTCGGCCGGCCGTACGACGAGGACGGGCGCTGGGCCGCCGGCGGCCAGGCCGTGCCGTCCCTGCTGGAGGCCCTGCTGCAGGAGCCCTGGCTGGCCCTGCCGCCGCCCAAGAGCACCGGGCGCGACCTGTTCAACGAGTCCTGGCTGGAGGCACGCCTGGGCGCCGCGCCGGACACGTCGCCCGCGGACGTCCAGGCCACGCTGTGCGAGTTCACCGCCTGCGCGGTGGTGCGGCACCTGCAGCGGCATGCGCCGGGGGTGGCCGAGCTGGTCGTCTGCGGCGGCGGCGCCCGCAACGGGCACCTGATGGCACGGCTGGCCGCGCGGCTGCCCGGCGTGCAGGTGGTCGACAGCGGCCGGCGCGGCCTGCCGCCGCTGCAGGTCGAGGCCGCCGCCTTCGCCTGGCTGGCGCGCCAGCGTGTCCTGGGCGCGCCCGGCAACCTGCCGGCGGTCACGGGCGCGGCCGGCGAACGCGTGCTGGGGGCCCTGCACGCAGCCTGAAGGCCGCGGAAAAACGCAAAAGCCGCCCGAAGGCGGCTTTTGGCGCGTCATTGCGACCAGGCGGTGCGTCAGACCGAGAAGCTCGAGCCGCAGCCGCAGGTGGTGGTCGCGTTCGGGTTGCGGATCACGAACTGGGCGCCTTCGAGGTCTTCCTTGTAGTCGATCTCGGCGCCGACCAGGTACTGCAGGCTCATCGCGTCGATCAGCAGCGTCACGCCGTTCTTCTGCATCTGCGTGTCGTCGTCGTTGACGATCTCGTCGAACGTGAAGCCGTACTGGAAGCCGGAGCAGCCGCCGCCCTGGACGAACACCCGCAGCTTCAGCTCCGGGTTGCCCTCTTCCTCGACGAGCTGGCGGACCTTCTCGGCCGCGCTGTCGGTGAAGATGATGGGCGCGGGCATTTCGGTGGCAGGGGTGGTTTCGGCGACAGCGGTCATGTAGTGGTACTCCGGATGTTCTGGGGGCGCATTATCCGTTGCTGGAGGCCAGCTTCAAGGGACCAGCTGCGGCCGGTTCGTCCGCCTTCAAGACCTGCACCTGGCCCTCGATGGTCGCGCCCTGGTGCATTTCCAGGGACTGGTAGCGCACATCGCCATGGATGCGGGCCTTGGGCTGCAGCTCCAGCAGCTCGTCCGACTCGACGGGCCCCTCGACGGTTCCGTTGATGATGACATGACGTGCCTTCACCTTGCCGATGACCTTGGCTTTTTCGCTGATCACCAGCAGCGTCGGGGCGTCCTCGGCGCCGATCACGTCCCCCACCACCTCGCCGTCGATGCGCAGGGCATCGATGAAAGCCAGGCACCCCTCGATGCGCGTGCCCTCGCCGATCAACGTGCGGATGGGCGGCTGCTTCTTCTTGCCGAACATGATGTGCTCTCCAACGATGTGGCGCCCCGGTACGTCTGCCGGGGCGCCTGTCTTGCGTGGCGGGCGACGCAGCGCTCAGAGCTTGAGGGACTGCTGGGCCTTGAGGGCACCGCCCGTGTCGGTCACACGGACCTGGACCTGTTTTACCACGGCCTGTTCGGGGAAGTCGATGACGCCTTCCACACGCCGGTACTGTTTGACCTGTAAAGGTTGCGGGCCCTCGGGCATGGTCTGGGTCCAGCTGCGGCCATCCAGCGTGCCGCTCAGGGTCAGCTCGTAGCGGCCCTGGAACTCGGGCAGCGTGCGCCCGTTCTGCATCACGAGGATCTGGAAGCGCAGCTGGCCCGGCTCGGTCACCTCGGCATGCAGGGCACGCACCGCCAGCGGCTGTTGCCCGGTGGCCGGCAGCAGCCGCTCGAAGAAGCCCAGTTCCTCCTTGAGCGCCAGGTTCTCGGCCTCCAGCGCCCGGACCTGCTCGGCCAGGCGCTCCTGCGCGACCCGTTCGGCGCGCATCAGGCTTTCGGCGGTGTTGGCGATGGACTGCGCCTTGTCGCGCTGCTCGCGCAGCTCGGCCAGCTCGGCGCGCAGGCGCTGCACCTCCTCGGCGTTGCCGCTGCCACGCTGCAGCCCGGACAGCGTCTTGCCGAACTCGAAGGCCCACAGCGCCAGCGCGGCCGAGAAGCCCAGGGCCAGCGCCACCACCGCCCAGCGCAGCGGCCAGGGCAGGTAGCTGCGCACGATCATGCGCGGCGCGCTGACCGACAAGCGCCGCTTCAGGAGCTTCCAGCGCATGACGCGCCTCGCCCGCTTACGGCAGCACCGGGACGAAGTTCAGGCCGGCGGTCTCCTCCAGCCCGAACATCAGGTTCATGCACTGCACGGCCTGGCCGGACGCGCCCTTGGTCAGGTTGTCCTCGACCACCAGCACCATGGCGAGGTCGGCGGCCGGGCGGTGCACCGCGATGCGCACCACGTTGGAGGCGCGCACCGAGCGGGTCTCGGGCGCCGAGCCGGCCGGCATGACGTCGACGAAGGGCTCGCCGCGGTAGGCGTCCTCGTACAGCTTCTGCAGGTCGGTCTGCTGCCCCTGCGGCGTCAGGCGCGCATAGAGGGTGGAGTGGATGCCGCGGATCGCCGGGATCAGGTGCGGCACGAACACGCAGTGCACGCTGCCGTCGCCGCCGGCGATCGCGCGCAGCTGCTGGTTGATCTCCGGGCCGTGCCGGTGTCCCTTGACGCCGTAGGCCTTGAAGTTGTCCGAGGCCTCGGCCAGCAGCGTGTGCACCTCGGCCTTGCGGCCCGCGCCCGAGACGCCCGAAGCGCAGTTGGCGATCAGGTGACCCGCATCGACCAAGCCCGGGGTACGCAGCAGCGGCGCGAAGCCCAGCTGCACGCTGGTCGGGTAGCAGCCCGGGTTGCCGATCACGCGCGCCTTGCGGATCGCCTCACGGTTGAGTTCAGGCAGGCCGTAGACCGCCTCGGCCAGGATGTCCGGGCAGGCGTGCGGCATGCCGTACCACTTCTCGAACTCGGCGGTGTCCTTGAGGCGGAAGTCCGCCGCCAGGTCGATGATCTTGACGCCTGCGGCCAGCAGCTCGCGCGCCTGGGCCATCGCCACGCCGTGGGGCGTCGCGAAGAACACCACGTCGCACTCGTGCAGCTTCGCCTCGTCCGGGGTGGTGAAGGCCAGGTCCACGCGACCGCGCAGCGAGGGGAACATGTCGGCCACCGGCAGGCCGGCTTCCTTGCGCGAGGTGATCGCGGTGATGCGCGCATGCGGGTGCTGGGACAGGATGCGCAGCAGCTCGACCCCGGTGTAGCCCGTGCCACCGACGATACCGACCTTGATCATGCAGACCTCCGAACGACGCGGGCGGCCGCCTCGTGGACGGCGCCTCTGGCAGTGATGCGAAAGAGAGGGATTGTAGAAGCACGAAGGCCGCCCGATGGGCGGCCTTCGTGAGCAGGATGTCCCGGAAAACGGGTATCAGCGCTTGCTGAACTGCTTGCGGCGGCGGGCACCGTGCAGGCCCACCTTCTTGCGCTCGACTTCACGGGCGTCGCGGGTGACGAAGCCCGCCTGGCTCAGCTGGGGCTTCAGCGCCGCGTCGTAGTCGATCAGCGCGCGGGTGATGCCGTGGCGCACCGCGCCGGCCTGGCCGGACTCGCCACCGCCATGCACGTTGACCTTGATGTCGAACGCCGCCTCGTTGCCGGTCAGCACCAGGGGCTGCTTCACCACCATGATCGAGGTCTGGCGGCCGAAGTACTGCTCCAGGGGCTTGCCGTTGACCACGATCTGGCCGGTGCCCTTCTTGATGAACACACGGGCCACGGAAGACTTGCGGCGGCCGGTGCCGTAATTCCAATTGCCGATCATCGCCGCTCCTTAGATTTCCAGCACCTTGGGCTGCTGCGCGGTGTGCGGGTGCGTCGCACCGGCGTACACCTTCAGCTTCTTGATCATCGCGTAGCCCAGGGGCCCCTTCGGGAGCATGCCCTTGACGGCCTTCTCCAGGGCACGGCCGGGATGCTTGGCCTGCATGTCCTTGAACTTGGTGCCGTAGATGCCGCCCGGATAGCCGGTGTGGCGGTAGTACACCTTTTGTTCGGCCTTGTTGCCGGTGACGCGCAGCTTGTCTGCGTTGACGACGACGATGTAATCACCGGTGTCGACGTGAGGCGTGTAGATGGCCTTGTGCTTGCCGCGCAGTCGGCGTGCCACTTCGCTGGCGACACGTCCGAGCACCTTGTCGGTGGCGTCAATCACAAACCACTCGTGCTTCACCTCGGCCGGTTTGGCGCTGAAGGTTTTCATGAGCTGTTCCACAAGTTGGTTTGCTCAACCCGATGTCCGCCGGCACGAGCCGGCGGCGCCGCGATGCGGTCGGTGCTGCTTCTCGCCGTCCTGAACGCGCAGGACCAAATGGCAGCCTCTTAGGCATCGACCTTGCCCCTCCCTACGCTGGCAACAGGCCCGCGGATGCGCCCCTGTTGTCACGGCAGGACAAAGCCTTCCCTGGGTTGAAGTCGGGAAAGCCTTGCAGTATACCCAAAGCACGCGCAAGCCCGCAAGGAATTGCGGGCTCGCCACAGCAACCGCTGCAATCCGGGCCTGGGTGGTGTATCCTAGGGTTTACCCTAATCGGAGTTGGAGATGGGCTTCCCTGGAGATGTGCTCGGCGGACCGGGTTACCGGCAGGACCGCCACGACCGCCCGGCCGCACCCGCGCGCTCGGCGGCGCGCCGCTTGGCCTGGGTGCCGATCCGCTCGCTGGCGCCGCGGCACCGCAGCCGCATTCTCGCGCATCTGCTGGCGCTGGACGACCACGACCGCTACCTGCGCTTCGGCCAGGTCACCTCGGACGACCGTATCCGCCAGTACGTCGAGTCGCTGGACTTCGACCGCGACGAGGTGTTCGGCATCTTCAACCGCCGCCTGCAGCTGATCGCGGTGGCCCACCTGGCCTACGAGCCGGCGCCGCAGCGCCCGGGCCAGCCGGCGATGGCCGAGTTCGGCGTCTCGGTGTCCAAGGAGGCGCGCGGCCGCGGCTTCGGCGCACGGCTGTTCGAGCGGGCCGTGATCCACGCCCGCAACCGCAAGATCGACACCCTGTACATCCACGCGCTGAGCGAGAACACCGCGATGCTGAAGATCGCCCGCAAGGCCGGCGCGATCGTCGAGCGCGACGGCAGCGAGGCGCAGGCCTACCTGCGGCTGCCGCCCGACACCCTGGGCACGCGGGTCGAGCAGCTGTTCGAACGCCAGGCCGCCGAGGTGGACTACCAGCTCAAGCGGCACGCCCAGCGCTTCGCCAAGCTGCTGGAAGGCATCGCCGAAGTCCGGGCCAACGTCGGCACGCACCGCATCAGCGGCCTGGAGTGAGCCGCGACGGGCCTTGCCGCCGCAAGTGAGCCCTTGCGCTCCCCCGTATAGGCGGTGCCGGCGCGCCGGCCGCGTCGATATCATGGACCGTTCCCCCTGCGGCACGCCGGCCGCGGCCTTCGACGTTCTTTCTCCGCTTCCGACGTCATGCAGACCCTGGTCCTGATCGCAGCCTTGGCGAGCGCCGCCGCGCTGGGCGCGGGAGTCGTGCTCTGGCTGACCAGCCGCAAGCGGGCCGTGCCGCTGCCGCGGGAATGGAACCTGATGCTGCGCCCGGTGTTCACGGCCGACGAGCGCCGCATGCACCGCCAGCTGCGCGAGGCGTTCCCGCAGTACATCGTGCTGGCCAAGCTGCCGCTGACGCGCTTCACCCAGCCCACCGAGCCGGCCCGCGTGGTCTACTGGCACAGCCTGATCAGCGCCCTGCATGTCACCTTCGCGCTGTGCACGCCGAACGGCCGGGTGCTGACGGCCATCGACATCGAGGGCCGCCACCAGCCCTCGCGCCGCGCCACCGCGATCAAGACCGGGGTGCTGCAGGCCTGCCGGGTCCAGTACCTGCGCTTCTATGCCGACCAGCTGCCGTCGCTGGCCGAGGTGCAGCTCGCCGTGGAAGGCCATGCGCGCGCGGTGGCGGCTGCCGCCCCGCCGCCGCAGGAGGCGCCGACCCGGCTGGCCCAGGCCAGCCAGACGCTGTCGACCACCGTGCAGCGTCGCCGCGAGCAGCGCGCCGGCTGGCAGGAGTCCGCCTATCCCGATTCCTTCTTCGCCCCCGACAGCCGCCTCGACGGGCTGATCGAAAGCGGTTTCGCTCCGCTGAACACCCAGGCGCCGGCGCCCGCCCCGCGCGATGCGGACATCGCCGCGGTCGTGGTCGACACGCCCTCTGCCGACGCCCGCCGCCCCGCCTGAGCACTGCGGCTAGGATGGGCGCATGTCCGACCCTGCCCCCCTCCTCCCGCCCGGCGACGCCGACGCCGCGCACCCCTACGCCCGCCTGACGCCCGACCTGGTGCTGGACGCGCTCGACCGCGCCGGACTGCCGGGTGACGGCCGGCTGCTGCAGCTGAACTCCTACGAGAACCGGGTGTTCCAGGCCTTCCTCGACAGCGGCGAGGCGGTCGTCATCAAGTTCTACCGCCCCGACCGCTGGAGCGACGCGCAGATCCTCGAGGAGCACGCCTTCGCGCTGGAGCTGGCCGCCGAGGAGATCCCGGTGGTCGCGCCACTGGCCCTGCCCGCGCTGCCTGCCGGCAGCACGCTGGCCGAACACGCCGGCTTCCGCTTCGCGGTCTACCCGCGCCGCGGGGGACGCGCCCCCGAGCTGGAGGATCCGGAAACGCTCGAATGGCTGGGCCGGTTCCTCGGACGCCTCCATGCCGTCGGGCGCCGCAAGCCCTTCGTGCACCGCCCGCCGCTGGACCTGCAGACCTTCGGCATCGCCTCGCGCGACTGGCTGGCCGCGCACGACTGCGTGCCGCCCGATGTGCGCCCGGCCTGGGACGACGCGCTCGCCCGCGCGCTGGACCTGGTCGCGCAGCGTTTCGACGCGGTGCCGGACCTCGTCACGCTGCGCCTGCACGGCGACTGCCACCTCGGCAACATCCTGTGGACGCCGGCCGGCCCGCACTTCGTGGACCTGGACGACGCCCGCATGGGCCCGGCCATCCAGGACCTGTGGATGCTGTTGTCCGGCGACCTCGCCGCAATGCAACGACAACTCGCAGATGTGTTGGCAGGTTACGAACAATTTGCGTCTTTGGACCGCCGCGAGTTACAGCTGATCGAGCCGCTGCGCACGCTGCGCATCGTCCACCACTGCGCCTGGATCGCGCGCCGCTGGTCCGATCCGGCGTTTCCCCCCGCGTTTCCTTGGTTCGGCAGCTCGTCGTACTGGTCCGAGCAGGTCGTGCGGCTGCGCGAGCAGGTCGAGGCGATGCAGGACACCTCGTCCGAGCCGTAACAGTCACAGCCAATACCGTGCCCGCCTGAGACGAAAGTGCACCCTCACTTGAGGGCCTGAAGCTTGTCGCAAGGGGACTACCCTGAATGGGCCCCATGCGATATCGCCCGAACCGGGCTCTTACCTTCAGGAGGATCTGCATGAAACGTCATCTGCTGGCGCTAGGCCTTGCGGCGGCCACCACCGCAGCCAGCGCGCAACTCTCGGTGTCCGGGCCGGACACCACGTTCGGGGGGTATGACGGCACGCCGGCAACCTACACGGGCACGCTGTCCAGCGGCACGTTCAACGGTCTGCTGGACACCGGGCTGGGCGGCACGCTGACCGTCACCTTCCTCGGGAAGGACGACGCGTGGCACAACAACACGCTGACCTTCGCCGGCGGCACGGTGATCGACAACCAGACCACCGCGGTCGGCACCAGCTACACCTTCGACGTGGCGGCCGGCCCGCTGGACTTCCTGTTCACCGACCTCACCGATGGTGACACCGTCGCCAACGGCGGCCCGAGCTCGGCCTACGGCTCGTACGTGGTGGTCCCGGGATCGGCGGTCGGTGCGGGCAACCCGGCGTACGGCCAGTACGACTTCATCCTCGGCTTCAACGATGGCCACCTCTACGACGCCGACTATGACGACTTGGTCGTGGGCATCAGCCTGGTCCCGGTACCCGAGCCGGAAACCTATGCGCTGATGCTGGCCGGCCTCGGCGCGATCGGTTTCATGGCCCGCCGTCGCCGCCGCCAGGACTGACTGCGTCTTCGCAGCATGAACAAAAGCCGCCCTCGGGCGGCTTTTTCGTTGTGCGACGCGCTCCTCAGCCGGCCAGCAGCGCGTTGACGCGCCGCACGTAGGCGGCCGGGTCATCCAGCTGCCCGCCCTCGGCCAGCAGCGCCTGGTCGAACAGGATGTGGGCCAGGTCCTCGAAGCGGTCGGTGCGCTCCAGCCGCTTGACCAGCGCGTGCTCGGGATTGATTTCGAGGATGGGCTTGACCTCGGGCGTCTTCTGGCCGGCCTGCTTGAGCAGGCGCGCCAGGTGTCCGCTGATGTCGCCCTCCTCGCCCACCAGGCAGGCGGGCGAGTCGACCAGGCGGGTCGTCACGCGCACGTCCTTGGCCTTGTCCTTCAGCGTTTCCTTCAGGCGCTCCAGCAGCGGCTTGATCGCGGCCGCGGCTTCCTCGGCCTTCTTCTTCTCTTCCTCGTCCTGCAGCTTGCCCAGGTCCACCGCGCCCTTGGCGACGCTTTGCAGCGGCTTGCCGTCGAACTCGTACAGGTGGCTGAGCATCCACTCGTCGACCCGGTCGGTCAGCAGCAGCACCTCGATGCCCTTCTTGCGGAAGATCTCCAGTTGCGGGCTGTTGCGCGCGGCGGCCAGCGTCTCGGCGGTGATGTAGTAGATCGCCTCCTGGCCTTCCTTCATGCGGCTGACGTAGTCGGCGAACGACACGCCCTCGTCGGCATGGGTGGAGGCAAAGCGCAGCAGCCTGGCCAGGCGCTCGCGGTTGGCATGGTCCTCGCCGATGCCCTCCTTGAGCACCGCGCCGAACTCCTTCCAGAACGCGGCGTACTTGTCCTTGTGGTTCTCGGCCAGGTCCTCGAGCATGCCCAGCACGCGCTTGGTCGAGCCCTCGCGGATGGCCTTCACGTCGCGGCTTTCCTGCAGCAGCTCGCGGCTGACGTTGAGCGGCAGGTCCGACGAGTCGATCACGCCCTTGACGAAGCGCAGGTAGACCGGCATCAGCGCCTCGGCGTCGTCCATGATGAAGACGCGCTTGACGTAGAGCTTCACGCCGCCGCGCTTCTCGCGGTTCCACAGGTCGTACGGCGCCTTGGACGGGATGAACAGCAGCTGCGTGTACTCGGTGCGGCCCTCGACCCGGTTGTGCGTGTAGGCCAGCGGCGGCTCGTTATCGTAGCTGATCTGCTTGTAGAACTCGTGGTACTGCGCCTCCGTGATCTCGTTCTTCGGGCGCACCCACAGGGCCGCAGCCTGGTTGACGGTCTCCCACTCGTCCAGCAGCACGTACTCGCCCTTGTCCTTGTCCCACTGCTCCTTGCGCATCAGGATGGGCAGCGAGATGTGGTCGGAGTAGCGGTTGATGATGGACTTGAGCCGCCAGGTGTTGAGGAAGTCGGTGTCGCTGTCGCGCAGGTGCAGTATCACGTCGGTGCCGCGCTGCGGCCGGGTGATCGTCTCGACCTCGAACTCGCCGGTGCCGTCGCTGCTCCAGCGCACGCCCTCCTCGGGCTTGAGCCCGGCGCGGCGCGATTCGACCGTGATGCGGTCGGCGACGATGAACCCGCTGTAGAACCCGACACCGAACTGGCCGATCAGCTGCGCGTCCTTCTGCTGGTCGCCCGAGAGCTTGTCCATGAACTCGCGCGTGCCGCTCTTGGCGATGGTGCCCAGGTTGGCGATCGCCTCGTCCGCCGACAGGCCGATGCCGTTGTCGCTGATGGTGATGGTCCTGGCGGCCTTGTCGAAGGTGACGCGGATCTCCAGGTTGGGCTGGTCCTCGTACAGCGCGTTGTCGTTCAGCGCCTCGAAGCGCAGCTTGTCGCAGGCGTCCGAAGCGTTGGACACCAGCTCGCGCAGGAAGATCTCCTTGTTCGAGTACAGCGAATGCGCCACCAGGTGCAGCAGCTGCTTGACTTCGGCTTGGAATGACAGGGTCTGTTTGTCCATGGCGTGTCCGGTGTGCGGTGTTCCGTCTTTGCTCTCGGAAAGGGTAGCGGGCGCCCAAATGGGGATGGCGGCATGGTTTTTCAAGGGCGCCATGAAAAACGCCGGCCTTGCGGGCCGGCGTCGACGCACTCGGGTCGGAGGCGCGCGCCTCAGCGCCCGCGCAGGTGGGCCGGCGCCTCGAGCTTGCGCGCCAGCATCGACAGCACCATCGTCAGCACCAGGTACATCGCCGAGATGGCGAGGTACGGCTCCCAGTAGCGGGAGTAGGCGCCGGCGACCGTGCGCGCGGCCAGTGCCAGTTCGGCCAGGCCGATCGCGGAGACCAGCGAGGAGTCCTTGATCAGCGTGACCCCTTCGTTGACCAGCGGCGGCACCATGCGGCGGAAGGCCTGGGGCAGGATCACGTAGCGCATCGCCTGCGCATGCGTGAGCCCCAGGCTGTAGGCCGCCTGGGTCTGTCCGACGTGGATGGACTGGATGCCGGCCCGGAAGATCTCGGAGATGTAGGCCCCGGCGTTGAGCGTCAGCGCCAGCGCCCCCGAGAAGAACGCCCCGTGCTCCTGGCGGAAGCGGATCGCCGCCTGCCCCGACAGCAGCAGCCCGTGCTCGGGCTGGATCAGGGTCGGCATCAGCGCGAAATGCACCAGCAGGATCTGCACGAACAGCGGCGTGCCGCGAAAGAACGTGACGTAGGCCAGCGTCAGCCACTGGGCCGGCTTCAGCAGCACCAGCGCCCACGCCGACTTGGGCGGCGGGGCGCTGCGCGAGCTGCTGATCAGGCCCAGCACCAGGCCCAGGGCCAGGCCCGCGGTGATGGCCACCAGCGTGAGCTTGACCGTCATCCACAGGCCGGCCGTGAACAGCGGCCCGTAGCCGGCAAGGATCTCCCAGCGCAAATCCACGATGGGGACTTCCTGGTCTCAGCCGTTCAGTTGGACGCTTCGGCCGCAGGTGCCTGCGCCGCCGGCGCTTCGGCCGCCGGCTTGGCGCCGAACCACTTGGCGTAGATCTGGTCGTAGGTGCCGTCCGACTTGATCGCGGCCAGCCCCTGGTTCAGCTTCTCCAGCAGCTCGGTGTTGCCCTTGCGCACCGCGAGGCCGTACTGCTCGGCCTCGAACGAGTCGTCGCTGACGGTCTTGAACTGCGCGTTCGCGTTGTTGGCAACGTAGTTCTCGACCACGCCGTTGTCGGCCACCACGGCGTCGACGCCACCGGCCTGCAGCTCCTGCAGGGCCAGCGGGGTGGACTCGAAGCGCTTGATCAGCGTGCTGTTCTTGCCCTGCAGCTTGGTCACGACCTCGTCACCGGTGGTGCCGGTCTGCACGCCCACGCGCAGCGTCTTCAGGTCCTCGAACTTGGAGACCGTCGAGTCCTGGCGCACCGCGATCAGCTGGCGGGCGTCGAAGTACGGATCGGAGAAGTCCATCGTCTGCTTGCGCTCGTCGGTGATCGTGATCGCCGAGACGAGGAAGTCGCGGTCGCCCTGTTGCAGGGTGTTGAAGATGCCTTCCCAGGGGGTGTTGACGAACTTGACTTCGAAACCGGCCTTCTCGGCGATGGCGCGCACCACGTCGATGTCGAAGCCGACGATCTCGCCCTTCTCGTCCTGCGACTCGAACGGCGCGTAGGCTGCGTCGGTGCCGACGACGTAGACCTGGGCGGGCGCGGGGGCCGGCGCGGCGGCCTCGGTGGCGGGCGCCGGGGCGGGAGCCGGCTCAGGCTGCTTGCCGCAGGCGGCCAGCACGAGACCCGCCACCAGCATGGCGGCGCGCTGCCAGAAGGCGGGGGTAGCAAGGCTCAAGGTATGCATGAGAGAGTAACCTCGTGAGAAATCTGAAAACCAGCATTTTGACCGTTTTGGGCGCAGAAAAACGGCGACTTTGCCCGGCCGGTGCTGCAGATTCCTCGCGGCCTTAGGCGGCAAAACAACGGTTCGTGCGGCGGGCAGTGCCGCTGCGCCACGCCGCCGCGGGCGACGCGCCCCGCCTCAGACCACCAGGTCGCCGCTCCAGCGCAGGCACTGCTGGCGCACCACCTCGGCCAGCAGGTGCTCGCGCTCGTGCACCTGGCGTGCCCAGGTGGCGTCGTTGCCGTGGCGCTGCAGCTCGCTGCGCAGGTAGCGCAGCGCGCCGTCGGCCTTCAGCTCGATCGCGTGGTGCTCGATCGCCCCCATCGTGAACAGGATGTCCTCGCGCAGCGAGCGGTGCTCGCCGGTCTTCGGGTCGACGAAGGTGCCCTCCGGCCCGAAGCGGCAGGCCTGGAAGCGGTTGAAGGTGTAGACGAGGTAGTCGTCCTCCTCCAGCGGGAACGGCTGCTCCTTCGACAGCCACGCCGCCACGCACTGGATGTAGGCCGCCAGCGCCGCCGCCTTCTCGATCGTCAGCGGCGTGTCGAGCACGCGCACCTCGATGGTGCCGAACTCGGGCTTCGGGCGGATGTCCCAGTAGAAGTCCTTCATGCTCTGGACCACGCCGGTGCGCGTCATCTTGCCGAAGAAGGTGCCGAAGTCGTCCCAGGTGGTCACGAAGGGCGCGCGGCCCGACAGCGGGAAGGCGAACACCGAGTTCAGGCGCGCCGAATGGAAGCCGGTGTCGGTGCCCTGCACGTAGGGCGACGACGCCGACAGCGCGATGAAGTGCGGGATGAAGCGCGACAGCCCGTGCAGCAGCACCAGCGCCTCGTCCGGCCCGGGGCAGCCCACGTGCACGTGCTGGCCGAAGATGGTGAACTGCTTCGACAGGTAGCCGTACAGCTCGGACAGCATGTGGAAGCGCGGCGTGTTGAAGATGCGCCGCTCGCTCCAGTCCTGGAACGGGTGCGTGCCGCCGCCGCACAGCCCCACGTTGAGCTTGCGCGCGCAGTCGACCAGCGCGTCGCGGATCTCGGTCAGCTGCGACAGCGCGTCGTCGTAGCCGGTGCAGATCCCGGTCGACAGCTCGATCATGCTGTCGGTCATCTCCGGCTTCACGTCGCCCGGGATCTTGCGCTTGCCCATCAGGCGCAGCAGGTCGGCCGAGCTGGGCGACAGGTCGTAGTCGTGCGTGTTGACGATGGCCAGTTCCAGCTCCACCCCGAGGGTAAGCGGCTGGGATGGTGCGAAGGCTTCGAGCGTCATGCGATGTGTCTCCTGTCCACCGGCGGTTCAGGGGCGGCGCGCGGCGATCTCGCCCGCGCTGCGCAGCGCGCCCAGCACGGCCAGCGCCCCCAGCAGTTCCATGATCGCGATCGAGCTGAGCGCCACCGGCGCCAGCTGCGCGGCAAAGCCCGCATGCGAGCCCTGCAGGTCGGCGTACATCACCAGCGCGGTGGCCGACAGCGGGGTCAGCGCCAGGCTCACGCCCACGCCCTGCCGCAGTGACTGCCCGCTGAACCAGCCGAGCATGAACACCGCAGCCGACTTCGCGGCGGCACGCGCGGCCATCGCCGCCAGCGCGAGCAGGCCGCCCGCGGCCAGCCCCTCGACCGGCCAGGCCGACCCGACGATCACGAACAGCATCAGCACCAGCACGCCGCCGGCGGTGCCGAAGTGGCGCGGCCACACCCAGGGGCGCTCGGTGGTGTTGCGCAGCCACAGGCCCGCCATCAGCGGCACCAGCAGCGTCGACCAGCCGAAGGTCTTGGTCAGCGCCAGCGCCAGCGTGATCAGGCCCAGCAGCAGCAGCGTCGCGTTCTCGTTGCGCAGGTCCAGCCCGCGCGCCACGCGCGCCACCCCGTAGCCGAGCAGCCCGGCGAGCAGGAAGGAGCCGACGAACACGTACAGCGGCTGCACGATCGCCTGCACCGGGTTCTGCCCCTGGTCCAGGTCCAGCCAGGCCAGCAGCAGCTTGCTGGCGAACACGCCATACAGCGTGTTGAGCGCCGAGAGCATGTAGACGCGCTCGGTCACCTGCCCCTCGGCGCCGAACTCCGAGGCCACGCGCGCGATCACCGCGGGCGAGGCCGGCACGGCCAGCACCGCCACTGCGGCGGCCGACGGCGTGTCCAGGCCCAGGTAGCGCATCGCGAGGTACACCGTGCCGAAGGTCAGCAGCGACTCGGCCAGGCTGGTGACCAGCAGGAAGGGGTTGGTGCGCAGCCAGCGCAGCCGCACGCGCGCGCCCAGCTCGAACAGCAGCAGCGCAAGCGCCAGGTCCAGGATCATCCGCACCACCGGCGGGATCTCGCCGGTGGCCGCCACGCCATGCCCGGAGACGGCCACGCCCAGGCCGACCAGCGAATAGCCGACGATGCGCGGCAGCCCCAGGAAGCGGAACACTCCTTCGCCGATCAGCGCTCCCGCGATCACGACCAGCGACAACCCGAGCAGGGCGCGGGTGGACGACCAGTCGACGACCACGCCGAGAAAGGACTGTGCCTGCAACCACTGGTCCACCATCACGCGATCTCCTTGTTGTTCGTTGAGCGGCCGTTGCCGCCACGCGGCCCGGGCCACGCGGCCGGCCGGCGGCTGCCCCGAGGCAGCCTCGTATGGCAAATGCAATGCCGCAGCACCGGCACCAGCCCGAAAGCCGGCAGGCGTGCCCTGCCGGCACGCCCCCACCCTGGTCCTGACCTGGGGGGCAGGGAGCGACCGGGCCCCCGGACCCGGCTGTGGCATTCTGCCGTACCCGCCGCTGGCCTCGGACGCCTGGCGGCCGGGCGGGCCTTGAGGAAGGCTAAAAAAGATCCCCCGCGCGCAGGCGGGGGAGAACGCTTCTTGGCCGCTGTGCGGGACGCGGAAGTCCGGGCGTCCCCACAGACGGCGCCGATCCTACTGGGAAACATTTGCACGCCAATCTTTACCCGTGCACACCGGTGAGATTTGCGTGACGGTTTCCCCGGCCGGCCGGGGATCCGGGCAGGCGCGCGGCAACGGGGGCGCGCCGCGCCTGCCGAGGCCGCCTCAGGCGGTCAGGTCCTTGACCGTGGCCTGGGGCGCATGCGCCTTCACCGAGGCGACGCCGTTTTCCATGGCGCTCCTGGACGAATACATCTCGCTGCGCCCGATCACCTGGCCGTTGGTGGCGGTCAGCACGAAGTACGGCGAGCCGTCCTTGGCTTCCTTGCGCTCGTAGCGCGCGTCGTTGGGCGCGTTCTTCTGGACCGAAGCGATCCCGTCCAGCGCCGACGCCTTGGTCTTGTACGTCTCGCTCGACAGGATGACCTGGTGGTTCGCCGCCTTCAGGTTGAAGACGTACTGCCCGTTCGCCGCGGTCTTGAGTTCGAAATACCCTGCCATGAAGCCCTCTCCACACTGACGCGGTGCACCACCCGCGAAACGACCGGGGAGTCTGCGGCCGGCACGTGCAGCTGGAGCCTGGCCCCGGCCGCCTCCTGGCAGGCACTCCCCTCCCGGTGCGAAGGCAGGATAACGACCGTTACAAACGGACGTCAACGCAAGGTAATCCCTGAGCAACAGGCGCAAAAAAACAGGCCCTCGCAAGGAGGGCCTGTTCGGGAATTTGGTTGCGGGGGCTGGATTTGAACCAACGACCTTTGGGTTATGAGCCCAACGAGCTACCAGACTGCTCCACCCCGCGTCGGGAAAGCAAAACTATAGCATGTTTTTCGCCGGCAACGCAAGACCATGGTGAGATCTTCGGCAAGCCCGCCGGCTAGAGGCCGGCGGCGTCCAGGGTCTGCAGGAAGCGGTCGGCCGACTGGAAGCCGATCACGCGCAGCTGCGGCAGCTCGCGGCCGCTGGCGTCGAAGAACAGCGTGCCGGGCGGCCCGAACAGGCCGAAGCGCTTGAGCAGCGCGCGGTCGTCGCGGTTGTTGGCCGTGACGTCGGCCTTCAGCAGCAGCGCATTGGCGAGCCTGGCCCGCACGCGCGGGTCGCTGAAGGTGAAGGCCTCCATCTCCTTGCACGAGACGCACCAGTCGGCATAGAAGTCCAGCATCACCGGCCGGCCGGCGCGGGCCAGCACGGCCTCCAGTTCCTCGACGCTGCGCACCGGCTCGAAGCCCGGACCGGCATCGGTCGCGGCCTCGGCGCGGGCCAGGTGGGCCAGCGGCTGCCAGGGATCGCGCCCCCCGGAGGCCGCACCGACGAGCTGGATCGCGCCCAGCACCGCCAGCACCACGCCCACGCCCTTGAAGAAGCGCTGCCAGCCGCGCGCGCCGGGCGGCAGCGTGTCGAACACCTTGAGGTAGACCGCGGCCACCAGCAGCAGCGCGCCCCACAGCAGCATCGCGAGCCAGCCCGGCAGCACCGGCTGCAGCATCCAGATCGCCACCGCGATCAGCAGCGCGCCGAAGAAGTGCTTGACGTGCTCCATCCAGGCCCCGCCGCGCGGCAGCCAGCGCCCCGCCGACGCGCCGATCAGCAGCAGCGGCACGCTCATGCCTGCGGCCAGCGCGAACAGCGCCGCCCCGCCCAGCACCACGTCGCGGGTCTGGCTGATGTAGACGAGCGCGCCGGCCAGCGGCGCCGCCACGCAGGGGCTGACGATGAGCGCCGACAGTCCGCCCATCAGGAACACCGCGAGGAAGCGCCCGCCGTGCAGCCGCCCGGAGGCCTGCTGGACCCGGTCGCGCCAGCCCGAGGGCAGCTGCAGCTCGTAGAAGCCGAACATCGACAGCGCCAGCAGCACCAGCAGCGCGGCGAACGCGCCCAGCACCCAGGGCGTCTGCAGCCAGGCCGCCAGCCCTTCGCCCGCCAGCCCCGCGGCGACGCCGAATGCGGTGTAGACCAGCGCCATGCCGAGCGAGTAGCTGGCTGCCAGCCCGAACGCCCGGCCCCGGCTGACCGGGCGCCCGTCGGCCTCGGCCTGCCCGACGATGATCGAGGACAGGATCGGCAGCATCGGCAGCACGCAGGGGGTCAGCGACAGCAGCACGCCCGCGACGAAGAACACCGCCACCACGGTGGGCAGCCGCCCGCTCTCCAGCGCCGCGGCGATGCGGTCGCTGTCGGTGGGCGAGCGGGTGTTGATCAGGTTCGCCGGCACCGGCGCCGCACCGGTGAGCGACTGCAGCGAGGCGGCCAGACCGCCGGACGCACCCCAGCGTTCGGCCTGCGCCTCGGTCAGCAGCGCCACCCGGTTGGCCGGCGCGCCGAAGGCGGCCAGCGCGACCTCGACGTGGTGGTCCATCGGCGGGTAGCACAGCCCCTTGTCGGCGCAGCCCTGGCTGGTCACGGTGAGCCGGAACGGCCCCTCGGCCTGCACCACCGGCAGCCGGATGCGCAGCGTGCCGCGGTGGGTCTCGACGTCCTTCTCGAAGGTCCGGTCGTACTTGACCTCGCCGCGCGGGATCTCCGGGGTGCCCAGCACCGCGGGCGGCGTGGCCGCGAAGCGGAACTGCTCGCGGTACATGTAGTAGCCGTCGGCGACGTCGAAGCGCAGCTCCAGCGTGCGCTCGTCCAGCGCCGCGGCGGCGAAGCGGAACGCCACCTCCGGCTCGAGGAAATCGTCGTCGTCATCGGCCCGCACGCCGCCGGCCAGCACCGCCAGGCCCAGGGCCAGCAACGCCGCCAGCAGCCAGCGGATGGCACCGGTCATGGCCTGTCTCCTTGCTGCACCTCTGAGACCAGCCAGCGCAGGTACGGTTCCAGCCCGTCCGTGACCGGCGTCGCGATCAGCTCCGGCACCTCGTAGGCGTGCAGCTCGGGCAGCCGCGCCTTCAGTGCAGGCCAGCGCGCCTCGGTGGTCTTCAGGACCAGCAGGCACTCGCCGCCCTCCTCGATCCGGCCCTGCCACCAGTACATCGAGCGCACCCCCGGCAGGATGTTGACGCAGGCCACCAGGCGCTCTTCCAGCAGGCGCCGCGCCAGCGCGGCGGCCGCGGCCTCGTCGGCCACGGTGCTGAAGGCCAGCAGCGGACGGCCCTGAACTTCGCTCATCAGCCCCTCCTCGCTCACTTGAAGAACCGCCGGCGCGTCAGCACCAGCGCGACGTAGTACCCCACCGCGGCGTACCCGGCCAGCACCGCGGCCGGAGCCGCCACCTGCTGCGGCCACTGGCCGATCACCAGCGGGCGCACCAGCTCGACGGCCGCGGTCAGCGGCAGCCACGGCGCGACCTGCTGCAGCCAGCCCGGCAGCTGGTCGGTCGGGAAGTAGACGCCGGAGACGAAGGTCATGGGCGTCAGCACCAGGGTGAAGTAGTAGGTGAAGAAGTCGTAGTTCCTCGCCAGCGCGTTGAACACCAGCGCCAGCGACGAGAACGTGATGCCGACCAGGAACAGCAGCGGCAGCGCCAGCACCAGGGTCGGCGCCCGGCTGATGCCCAGCGCCACCAGCACCAGCGCGATCGCCACCGAGGTGAACAGCGCCTTCATCGCGGCCCACAGCATCTCGGCGAAGACGATGTCGTCCAGCGACACCGGCGCGTTCATGATGCCGTCCCAGGTCTTCTGCACGTGCATGCGCGAGAAGGCCGAGTACAGCCCCTCGAACGAGGCCGCGTTCATCGCGCTCATGCAGATGCTGCCCGAGGCGAGGAACACGATGTAGGGCATGCCCGCCACCTCGCCGACCAGCGCACCCAGGCCGTAGCCGAAGGCGACCAGCACGATCAGCGGCTCGGCGATGTTGCCGATCAGGCTGGGCACGGCCAGCTTGCGCCACACCAGCAGGTTGCGCTGCACCACCGGCCAGATGCGCGAGGACAGGCGGGGCGGTGCGTACAGGGAAATCAGCATGTCCGGTCCTTCCTCAGGCGTCGTCGCGGATCTGGCGACCGGTGAGCTTCAGGAACAGGTCCTCCAGGTTGGCCGGGCGGTGCAGGTAGCGCACCGCCGGGTCGCGCGACAGCACTTCCAGCAGCGGCCGGGGCTGGCGCAGGTAGAAGAACACCGTCTCGCCGATCACCTCGACCCGGTCGGCCAGCGCGCGATGGCGCTCCGCGGTCGCGGGCGCGCCCTCGCCGTAGACCTCCACCACGTCGCTTTCGAGGTGCTGCGCGATCAGCCCGCGCGGCGTGCCTTCGGCGATCTTCTGCCCCAGGTCGAGCACCAGCAGCCGGTCGCACAGGCGCTCGGCCTCGTCCATGAAGTGCGTCGTCAGCAGGATGGATTTTCCCTGCTGCAGCAGCAGCTTCAGGCGCTCCCACATCAGGTGGCGCGCCTGCGGGTCCAGCCCGGTGGTCGGCTCGTCCAGCAGCAGCAGGTCCGGGTCGTTGACCAATGCCCGCGCCAGGCTCAGCCGCCGGCGCATGCCGCCTGACAATTCGGCCGGCTTGGCGCCCGCCTTGGACTGCAGGGCCGCGAACTCGAGCAGCCGCGGCGCGCGCTCGGCCAGCACCGCGCGGGGAATGCCGAAGTAGCGCCCGTAGACGATCAGGTTCTCGAGGCAGGTGAAGTCCGGGTCCAGGCTGTCGAACTGCGACACCACGCCCAGGCGCATCTTGGCCTCGCGCACCTGCTGGGGGATCGGCAGCCCGAAGGCCTCGATGCGCCCGGCGTCGGGGCCCACCAGCCCCAGGCACATGCGGATGGTGGTCGTCTTGCCGGCACCGTTGGGGCCGATCACCCCCAGGCATTCCCCGGCATGGATCTCGAACGACAGGTCGTTGACGACGGTGTGGCCGCCATAACGCTTGACCAGGTGCTGGACACGGAACAGGGTGGTGGGCGCCATGGCGTGCAGTGTGCCAAAGGGCCGCGGCGGGTGCCGGGCCGCCGCGGGGAATCCGGAAACGAAAAAGGCCAGCGGGAGCTGGCCTTCGGGGGTGTGCAGCGCGGCTTACTCGGCAGCGGCTTCGCCTTCGGTCGCGGCTTCGGTCGGCTCCGGACGGTCGACCAGCTCGACGTAGGCCATCGGGGCGTTGTCGCCGACGCGGAAACCCATCTTCAGGATGCGGGTGTAGCCGCCCGGACGCTCCTTGTAGCGCGGGCCCAGCTCGTTGAACAGCTTGACCACGTTGTCGCGGTTGCGCAGGCGGGAGAAGGCCAGGCGCTTGTTGGCGACGGTGGGCTCCTTGGCCAGCGTGATCAGCGGCTCGACGACGCGGCGCAGTTCCTTGGCCTTGGGCAGGGTGGTCTTGATGGCCTCGTGCTCGATCAGCGAGTTGGCCATGTTGCGCAGCATCGCGAGGCGGTGCGACGAGGTGCGGTTGAGTTTGCGAAGACCGTGGCGGTGACGCATGGTGCTTTCCTTTCCTTATAGAACCCCGGCCGGATCAGGTACCGGGGGGTGCACTGGGTTGAATCGGATCGTGGCAGGGACGCGGGGCCGGCGGGCCGGCCCCGTGCGCCGGATCAGCGCTTGTCCAGGCCGGACGGCGGCCAGTTTTCCAGGCGCACGCCGAGCGTGAGACCGCGGGAAGCCAGGACTTCCTTGATCTCGTTGAGCGACTTGCGACCCAGGTTCGGGGTCTTGAGCAGCTCGGTCTCGGTGCGCTGGATCAGGTCGCCGATGTAGTAGATGTTTTCGGCCTTCAGGCAGTTGGCCGAACGCACCGTCAGCTCCAGCTCGTCGACCGGACGCAGCAGGATCGGGTCGAACTGCTGGGCACGCTGGGCCGGCTGGTCGAAGGCGGCGATCTCGCTGCCTTCCAGCTGGGCGAACACGGCCAGCTGTTCCACCAGGATCTTGGCCGAGGCGCGGATCGCTTCCTCCGGCGAGATGGCGCCGTTGGTCTCGATCTCCATCACCAGCTTGTCCAGGTCGGTGCGCTGCTCCACGCGGGCGCTTTCGACGGTGTAGCTGACGCGCTTGACCGGCGAGAACGTGGCGTCGAGGACGATGCGGCCGATGGCCTTGGTCGGCTCGTCCGCGTAGCGGCGCAGGTTGCCGGGGACGTAGCCGCGGCCCTTCTCGACCTTGATCTGCATGTCGAGCTTGCCGCCTTGCGACAGGTTCGCGATGACGTGGTCCGGGTTGATGATCTCGACGTCATGCGGCGTCTGAATGTCGCCGGCCGTCACCGGACCCTCGCCCTCCTTGCGCAGCACCAGCGTGACTTCCTCGCGGTTGTGCAGGCGGAACACCACCCCCTTGAGGTTCAGCATGATGTGCACCACGTCTTCCTGCACGCCGTCGATCGTCGAGTACTCGTGCAGCACGCCGGCGATGGTGACTTCGGTCGGCGCATAACCCACCATCGACGACAGCAGGACGCGGCGCAGCGCGTTGCCCAGCGTGTGGCCGTAGCCGCGCTCGAAGGGCTCGAGCGTGACCTTCGCGCGGTGACCGCCCAGCGGCTCCACGTTGATGGCTTTGGGTTTCAGCAAATTCGTTTGCATGAGGTCTTCCTGTCAATACCCTCGGCTCGTTACACCGATAAGGCTGATGGACCACCCGGCGGTTTCGTCCCCCGCCGGGAGAGGGAAATGAGGCGAACCCGCCAGGGCGGGTTCGTCGGCATCAGCGCGAGTACAGTTCGACGATCAGCGACTCGTTGATCTCGGCGCCGAACTCGTCGCGATCCGGGACCTTCTTGAACACGCCCTCGAGCTTGGCGCCGTCCACCTGCACCCAGGCGGGCAGGCCGACCTGCTCGGCCAGCTTGAACGCTTCCTGGATGCGGGCCTGCTTCTTGGCCTTCTCGCGCACCGCCACCACGTCACCGGCCTTCACCATGTACGACGGGATGTTCACGACCTCGCCGTTGACGGTGATCGCCTTGTGCGACACCAGCTGGCGCGCTTCCGCACGGGTGGAGCCGAAGCCCATGCGATACACGACGTTGTCCAGACGCGATTCCAGCAGCTGCAGCAGGTTCGAGCCGGTGTTGCCCTTGCGGCGCTCGGCCTCCGCGAAGTAGCGGCGGAACTGGCGCTCCAGCACGCCGTACATGCGCTTGACCTTCTGCTTCTCGCGCAGCTGCAGGCCGTAGTCGGAGGTGCGGGAGCCGGAGGTGCGGCCATGCTGGCCGGGCTTGGTGTCGAACTTCGCCTTGTCACCGATGGCGCGACGGGCGCTCTTCAGGTACAGGTCGGTGCCTTCGCGGCGGGAGAGTTTTGCCTTGGGGCCGAGATAACGTGCCACTTGAGTGCTTCCTCTGGAATCTGACGTGTCCCGGGGCGACCAGGTCACGCGAGTCTGGCGAGCTTGGAATTGTTCGAGCTGCTCAGACGGTGGGCTTCAACGAAACCGCCGGCGCTGGTGCTCGCGCACCCGCCGGCGAACCAAAAACGCGCCAAATTGTATTAGATGCGGCGGCGCTTCTGCGGACGGCAGCCGTTGTGGGGGATCGGCGTCACGTCGGAGATCGACGTGATGCGGATGCCCAGCGCCGCCAGCGCGCGCACCGACGATTCCCGGCCGGGGCCCGGGCCCTTGATCTGGACGTCCAGGTTCTTGATGCCCTGCTCCTGGGCGGCACGGCCGGCCGCCTCGGCCGCGACCTGCGCGGCGAACGGCGTGGACTTGCGCGAGCCCTTGAAGCCCTGGCCACCGCTGGACGCCCAGGACAGCGCGTTGCCCTGGCGGTCGGTGATCGTGATGATGGTGTTGTTGAACGATGCGTGCACGTGGGCGATCCCGTCCGCAATGTTCTTGCGGACCTTCTTGCTCACACGGCGGGCAGCGTTGTTGACAGGAGACTTAGCCATGGAATCTTCTTTCAGTCAGCAGGAGCGGCCGGTCACTTCTTCAGCGCGACACCGGACTTGCGCGGACCCTTGCGGGTACGGGCGTTCGTGCGCGTACGCTGGCCGCGCAGCGGCAGGCCGCGGCGGTGACGGAAGCCACGATAGCAGCCGAGGTCCATCAGCCGCTTGATGTTCATCGTCACCTCACGGCGCAGGTCGCCCTCGATCGTGAGCTTGCCCACCTCTTCGCGGATCTTTTCCAGATCGGCGTCGGTCAGGTCCTTGATCTTCTTGTCGTACGGAATGCCACAGGCGTCGCAGATCTTCTGCGCCGTGGAACGGCCGATGCCGTAGATCGAGGTCAGACCGATTTCCGCGTGCTTGTGGGGCGGAATGTTGATACCAGCAATACGTGCCATGTGGTCCTCTAGTTCGCGTTCATCAGGGCGGGGCTGTCAGCGCCGGTCAGCCCTGGCGTTGCTTATGACGGGGGTCGGTGCAAATCACGCGAACCACGCCATTGCGACGGATGATCTTGCAATTGCGGCAGATCTTCTTGACGGATGCCGAAACTTTCATGGTCTTCTCCTTGACCTCTCAGTGCTCGCTACGGGCTCGCGCCCCTTCTGACGGCCAGTTTGCTCCGAGGGTTGACAATCGCTCACTTCGCTCGGAACACGATGCGAGCTCGACTCAAATCGTAGGGCGTCAGCTCCACGGTCACCTTGTCGCCAGGCAGGATGCGGATGTAGTGCATGCGCATCTTGCCGGAAATGTGACCGAGCACCACATGCCCGTTCTCCAGCTTCACGCGAAACGTCGCGTTGGGGAGGTTCTCGATCACCTCGCCCTGCATCTGAATGACGTCGTCTTTCGCCATACGTGCTCAGTCTCGTTTCGCGTTCTTGCCCCGGGCCTTCAGCCCGCCTTGAAATTCGCCTTCTTCAACAGCGACTCGTACTGCTGGGACATCACGTACGACTGCACCTGAGCCCAGAAGTCCATCGTCACCACCACGATGATCAGCAGCGAGGTCCCGCCGAAGTAGAACGGCACGTTGTACTTCAGGATCAGGAACTCCGGCAGCAGGCACACCGCGGTGATGTACAGCGCCCCCGCCAGCGTCAGCCTCGACAGGATCTTGTCGATGTACCGCGCGGTCTGCTCGCCCGGACGGATGCCCGGGATGAACGCCCCGCTCTTCTTCAGGTTGTCCGCCGTCTCACGGCTGTTGAACACCAGCGCCGTGTAGAAGAAGCAGAAGAAGATGATCGCGGCGGCGTACAGCATCACGTACGGCGGCTGGCCCGGATGCAGCGCATCGGCAATGTTCTTCAGCCAGCGCATGCTGTCGCCCGTGCTGAACCAGCTCACCACCGTGGCCGGCAGCAGGATGATCGACGACGCGAAGATCGGCGGGATCACCCCGGCCATGTTCAGCTTCAACGGCAGGTGCGAGGACTGGCCGCCGTACACCCGGTTGCCCACCTGGCGCTTGGCGTAGTTCACCAGGATCTTGCGCTGGCCACGCTCGACGAACACCACGAAGTAGGTCACCAGCACCACCAGGGCGATGATGAACAGCGACACCAGGATGCTCATCGCGCCGGTGCGCACCAGCTCGAACAGGCCGCCGATGGCGCTCGGCAGGCCGGCCGCGATACCCGCGAAGATCAGGATCGAGATGCCGTTGCCCAGCCCGCGCTCGGTGATCTGCTCGCCCAGCCACATCAGGAACATGGTCCCCGCGGTCAGGCTGATCATCGCCGAGATGCGGAAGCCGAAGCCCGGGTTCAGCACCAGGCCCTGCGAGCTCTCCAGCGCGATCGCGATGGACAGCGACTGGAACAGCGCCAGGCCCAGCGTGCCGTACCGGGTGTACTGCGTGATCTTGCGCCGTCCGGCTTCACCTTCCTTCTTCAGCGCCTCCAGCGTCGGGATCACGTAGGTCATCAACTGCATGATGATCGACGCGGAGATGTACGGCATGATGCCCAACGCGAACACGGTGAAGCGCGACAGCGCGCCCCCCGAGAACATGTTGAACAGGCTCAGGATGCCGCCTTGTTGCCCCTGGAAGAGCTGCTGCAGCTGGTTCGGGTCGATGCCCGGCACGGGGATGTGCGCGCCGATGCGGTAGACCACGAGCGCCAGCAGCAGGAAGACGAGCCGGCGACGCAGGTCGCCGAACTTCCCGGTCTTGGCCAGCTGGGTCGGGTTGGTTGCCACTGTGTGGTGTCCTACAGCCTAGGTGTGCGCAAGCCGCTTCACTCGGCCAGCGAACCGCCAGCCTTCTCGATCGCCGCCTTGGCCCCGGCGGTGGCGCCGATGCCCTTGAGCACGACCTTCTTGGTCAGCTCGCCGGAAGCGATCACCTTCACGTTCTTCGCCAGCTCCGGCACCAGGCCGGCCTGCTTCAGCGTCAGCAGGTCCACTTCCTCGGCACCCAGGCGCTCCAGGTCCGACAGGCGAACCTCGGCGTTGAACTTCAGGGTCTGCGACTTGAAGCCGCGCTTGGGCAGGCGGCGCTGCAGCGGCATCTGGCCGCCTTCGAAACCGACCTTGTGGAAGCCGCCCGCGCGGGACTTCTGGCCCTTGTGACCGCGGCCGGCGGTCTTGCCCAGGCCCGAGCCGATGCCGCGACCGACGCGGCGGCGGGCCTTCTTGCTGCCCTCGGCCGGCTTGATGGTGTTGAGTTGCATCTTGTCCTCAGCCCGGTTCAGAGCACCTTCACCAGGTAGCTCACCTTGTTGATCATGCCGCGCACGGCCGGCGTGTCTTCCAGCACCGACTCGCTGTTCAGCTTGCGCAGACCCAGGCCACGCAGGGTGGCGCGGTGAGATTCGCGGGTCCCGATCGGGCTGCGAACCAGCTTCACCTTCAGAGTTTTCTTGTCAGCCATGACGAATGCTCCCGGCTTCAGTTGAAGAGCTCTTCAACCGTCTTGCCGCGCTTGGCTGCCACTTCGGCCGGCGTCCGCAGGGACGTCAGCGCGTTCAGCGTGGCGCGCACCATGTTGTAGGGGTTGGTCGAGCCGTGGCTCTTGGCCACGATGTCGGTCACACCCATCACTTCGAAGACGGCACGCATCGGGCCGCCGGCGATGATGCCGTCACCGGGCTTGGCCGGGGCCATCAGCACCTTGGCGGAGCCGTGCTCACCCACCACGTTGTGGTGGATGGTGCCGTTCTTCAGGCTCACCTTGATCATGTTGCGGCGGGCCTGCTCCATCGCCTTCTGCACGGCGACCGGCACTTCACGCGCCTTGCCCTTGCCCATGCCGATGCGGCCGTCGCCGTCGCCCACCACGGTCAGCGCGGCGAAGCCGAGGATCCGGCCGCCCTTGACCACCTTGGTGACGCGGTTGACCGCGATCATCTTCTCGCGCAGACCGTCGTCGCGACCTTCGTCAGCCACCTTCGGTTGAAACTTTGCCATTTCCGATTCCTTGAGGTCTTGCGCTTAGAACTGCAGGCCACCTTCGCGGGCCGCCTCGGCCAGCGCCTTCACGCGGCCGTGGTAGGCGAAGCCCGAACGGTCGAACGCCACCTTCTCCACGCCAGCGGCCTTTGCCTTCTCGGCGATGCGCTTGCCGACGATCGCTGCCGCGGCGACATTGCCGCCCTTGCCGGCACCGAGCTGCTCGCGCACTTCCTTCTCGACCGTCGAAGCGGTCGCCAGCACGCGGGAGCCGTCTTCCGAGATCACGCTCGCGTAGATGTGCTGGTTCGAACGGAACACGGTCAGGCGCGCCACACGCAGCTGCGCAATCCGGGCGCGGGTCTGGCGGGAGCGGCGCAGGCGCTGTTCTTTCTTGTTCAACATCTGGCTGCTCCTTACTTCTTCTTGGTCTCTTTCAGGGAGACCTTCTCGTCCGCATAACGAATGCCCTTGCCCTTGTAAGGCTCGGGAGGACGGATCGCGCGCACTTCGGCGGCGACCTGGCCCACCACCTGGCGGTCCGCGCCCTTGATGACGATTTCGGTCTGCGACGGGGTTTCGACCTTGACGCCGGCAGGCATTTCCTTGACGACCGGATGCGAGAAGCCGACCTGCAGGTTCAGCTTCTGGCCCTGGGCCTGGGCACGGAAGCCCACGCCGACCAGGGTGAGCTTCTTCTCGAAGCCCTTGCTGACGCCGTTGACCAGGTTGGCCACCAGCGCGCGCATCGTGCCGGACATCGCGTTCGCCTCGGCCGAGTCGTCGGCCGGGGTGAAGGTCAGCTTGCCGTCTTCGTTCTTGACCGTGACCAGGCGGTTCACCGGCTGCACGAGCGTGCCCAGTGCACCCTTGACGCTGATCTGGTCAGCAGTGATCGACACATCCACGCCTTGCGGGATGGCGACCGGCATTTTTCCAACGCGGGACATTTACTGGCCTCCCCTCATCACGCGACGTAGCAAAGCACTTCGCCGCCGATACCGGCCTGGCGCGCCTTGCGGTCGGTCATCACACCCTTGGGCGTCGTCACGATCGCCACGCCCAGACCGTTCATGACCTGGGGAATCTCGTGCCGGCCCTTGTAGATGCGCAGGCCGGGACGGCTCACGCGCTCCAGGCGCTCGATCACCGGACGCCCGGCGTAGTACTTCAGGGCGATCTCGAGTTGCGGCTTGGCCGGCTCGCCACGCACCTGGAAATCTTCGATGTAGCCCTCGTCCTTCAGGACCTGGGCGATGGCCACCTTCAGCTTGGACGACGGCATCGACACGCTGGCCTTCTCGACCATCTGCGCGTTGCGGATGCGGGTCAGCATATCGGCGATAGGATCACTCATGCTCATTGGATTTCTCCTGATCGTGCCGATTACCAGCTGGCCTTGACGACACCCGGGATGTCGCCCTCGAAGGCCAATTCACGGATCTTGTTGCGGGCCAGGCCGAACTTGCGGAAGGTGCCACGCGGGCGACCCGTCAGGCCGCAGCGGTTGCGCAGGCGGGTCGGGTTGGCGTTGCGCGGGAGCTTCTGCAGCTCGAGGCGGGCCAGGTAACGCTCTTCGTCCGACTTCTTGGCGTCGTCGATGATCGCCTTCAGCTCGGCGTACTTCTTGGCGTACTTGGCCACGAGGTCGGCGCGCTTCTGTTCGCGCTGCTTGAGAGAAAGTTTAGCCACGAGCCACCTCAGTTCTTGAACGGGAAACGGAATTCGGACAGCAGCGCCTTGCACTCCTCGTCCGTCTTGGCCGTCGTGGTGATGCTGATGTTCAGACCGCGCAGGGCGTCGATCTTGTCGTACTCGATCTCGGGGAAGATGATCTGTTCCTTGACGCCGATGTTGTAGTTGCCACGGCCGTCGAAGGAGCGACCCGAGATGCCGCGGAAGTCACGCACGCGCGGCAGCGCGATGGTGATGAAGCGGTCCAGGAATTCGTACATGCGCACGCCACGCAGCGTGACCATGCAACCGATGGGCACGCCCTCGCGGATCTTGAAGCCCGCGATGGCCTTGCGCGACTTGGTCACGACCGGCTTCTGGCCGGCGATCTTGGCCAGGTCACCGACGGCGTTGTCCATCACCTTCTTGTCGGCCACGGCCTCGCCCACGCCCATGTTCAGCGTGATCTTGGTGATGCGGGGCACTTCCATCACCGACTTGTAGCCGAACTTCTGGATGAGGTTCGGCACCACCTTCTCGCGGTAAAACTCTTGCAAACGAGCCATCTCGAACCTCTTAAGCCTTGATCTCTTCGCCGCTGGACTTGTAGACGCGGACCTTCTTGCCGTCAGCCAGGAGCTTGACGCCAACGCGGTCGGCCTTGCCGGTAGCGGGATTGAAGATCGCCACGTTCGACTGGTGGATCGGCATGGTCTTCTCGACGATGCCGCCGGTCGTGCCCTTCAGCGGGTTGGGACGCACGTGCTTCTTGACGACGTTGACGCCCTCGACGGTGATGTAGTCGGCGTCGACGCGCGCCGTCACCTTGCCGCGCTTGCCCTTGTCGCGACCGGTCAGCACGATGACCTCGTCGCCCTTACGAATCTTGTTCATGGCCTATCCTCGCTCGCCGCTCAGAGCACTTCAGGAGCCAGCGACACGATCTTCATGAACCGCTCGGAGCGCAGTTCGCGCGTGACCGGGCCGAAGATGCGGGTGCCGATGGGCTCCAGCTTGTTGTTCAGCAGCACCGCGGCGTTGCCGTCGAACTTGATCAGCGAGCCATCCTGGCGGCGCACACCCTTGGCGGTACGCACGACCACGGCGTTGTAGACCTCGCCCTTCTTGACGCGGCCACGCGGCGCAGCTTCCTTGATGCTCACCTTGATGATGTCGCCGATGCCGGCATAGCGACGCTTGGAGCCGCCGAGCACCTTGATACACATGACGGACTTCGCGCCAGTGTTGTCGGCGACGTCCAGTCGCGATTGCATTTGAATCATTTAAGTCCCCAACTTTTCCCGCTTGAACCCGTGCCCATCACAGGTCGTACGACGCGGTCAGTCTTGGGCCCGTCTGACCACTGCAGCCTGGGGCCACAGCGACCGCTTGGGCGAAGCCGGCTCGCCCCGGACCCGCACCCTGCGTGGCGCAAGGCGTGATCCGCCCGATTTCCGGCGAAGCTACGAATTATGGGTGAGAACCCGAAATCCTGTCAAGGGCGGGTGTCGCACCCCCAACGGCCTCAGGCCTTCAGCGCACGCGCCTGCTCCAGCAGGGTCTGGGCGTCGCTCACCTCGAACTTGCCCGGCGCCTCGACATTCAGGGTTTTCACCTGGCCGTCGACCACCAGCATCGAGTAGCGCTGCGCGCGGACCCCCATCCCGCGCGGGGTCAGGTCCAGCGTCAGGCCGGTGGCGCGGGCGAAGTCGCCGTTGCCGTCGGCCATCATGCGCACCTTCCCGGCCGTGCCCTGCTCGCGGCCCCAGGCCCCCATCACGAAGGCGTCGTTGACCGAGACGCACCAGATCTCGTCCACCCCGGCGGCCTTCAGCTCGTCGGCCTGCTGCACGTAGCCAGGCAGGTGCTTGGCCGAGCAGGTCGGGGTGAACGCCCCGGGCAGCCCGAAGATGGCGATGGTCTTGCCGGCGACCGACTGGGCGATGTCGAAGGCGTTCAGGCCGATCGGGCAGCCCTCCCCCTCGACCTCGATGTATTCATACAGGGTGCCGGCGGGCAGCTTGTCTCCGACTTTCAGCATGGCGCGTCTCCTCGTTCAGGGCCGGAAAAATGCAACGGCCGGGCGCCAGTATGGCGAGCCGGCCGTCGCTGGTGCGGGGCAGCGTGAACCACCCCACGGATTTCAGGGGATCAGACCACGCGGGCCTTTTCGATCAGGCGCGTGACGTACCAGGCCTTGGTCTTGGAGACCGGACGGCCTTCGGCGATCTCGACCAGGTCGCCCAGCTTGTACTCGTTGTTCTCGTCGTGGGCGTGGTACTTGCGCGACCGCACGACGATCTTGCCGTACAGCTCGTGCTTGACGCGGTTCTCGACCAGCACGGTGACCGTCTTGGCGCGCTTGTCGCTCACGACGCGACCGATGAAGGTGCGCGTGTTCTTTTCGCGGGTTTCCGTCATTTCGCGGCCTCCTTCTTCTTCTCGGCCAGAATGGTCTTGGCGCGAGCGATGTCGCGACGGGTCTGGCCCAGCGAGGCCGTGTTGGCCAGCTGCTGGGTCGCCTTTTGCATGCGCAGACCGAAGTGAGCCTTGAGCAGGTCCTTGATTTCCTTCTCCAGGCCGGCGACGTCCTTGGCGCGCAGTTCAGATGCTTTCATTACGGTTCTCCGAATGCGTCAGGCGCCGATCTGGCGGGTCACGAAGACGGTGCGCAGCGGCAGCTTGGCCGAAGCCAGCTGGAACGCCTCGCGGGCGAGCTGCTCGGGCACACCGTTGATCTCGTACAGCACCTTGCCCGGCTGGATCTCGGCGACGTAGTACTCCGGGTTGCCCTTGCCGTTACCCATACGCACTTCAGCCGGCTTCTGCGAGATCGGCTTGTCCGGGAAGATGCGGATGAAGATGCGGCCACCGCGCTTGATGTGGCGCGAAATGGCACGACGGGCCGCCTCGATCTGACGCGCGGTGATGCGGCCGCGCTCGGTGGCCTTCAGGCCGAATTCGCCGAACGACACGTTCGTGCCGCGGGTGGCGATGCCGGTGTTGCGGCCCTTGTGCTCCTTGCGATACTTGCGACGAGCGGGTTGCAGCATGTTTATTCTCCTTTCGCCTCACCCGAGCCGGAACCCGGGGTGACGGCTTTGCGCACGCGCTTGACCGCGGGGGTCTTCGCGTCTGCGGCCTCGGCGGGCTTGTCGCTGCCGTCGGCCGGCGCTTCATTGCGGGCACCGGCGCGGGCCGGGCCACCGCGCGACGGACGGCGGTCGCCGGACGGACGGTCGCCACGCGGGCCACGACGGCCGCGGCGATCCTCCTCGGGACGCTCGTCGGTCTTGGCCGCAGGCGCTTCGCCGCGGCCCAGGGTGTCACCCTTGTAGACCCACACCTTGACGCCGATGACGCCGTAGGTGGTTTTCGCTTCCGAGAAGCCGTAGTCGATGTCGGCGCGCAGGGTGTGCAGGGGCACACGACCTTCGCGGTACCACTCGGTACGGGCGATCTCGATGCCGTTCAGGCGGCCGGACGACATGATCTTGATGCCCTGGGCACCCAGGCGCATGGCGTTCTGCATGGCACGCTTCATCGCGCGGCGGAACATGATGCGCTTTTCCAGCTGCTGGGTGATCGAGTCGGCGATCAGCTGGGCATCGATCTCGGGCTTGCGCACCTCCTCGATGTTCACAGCGACCGGCACGCCCAGGCGGCGGGTCAGTTCGGCCTTCAGGTTCTCGATGTCCTCGCCCTTCTTGCCGATCACCACCCCCGGACGGGCCGAGTAGATCGTGATGCGGGCGTTCTTGGCGGGACGCTCGATCAGGATGCGGGAGACCGCAGCGTTCTTCAGACGCGTCTTCAGGTACTCGCGCACCTGAAGGTCTTCGGCCAGCATCTTGGCGAAGTTGCGGTTGTTTGCATACCAGCGCGACGCCCAGGCACGCGTGACGGGCAGCCGGAAGCCGGTCGGATGAATTTTCTGTCCCATATTCTTCCTGTCTGCCTATCAGTTGCCGACGGTCACGTAGATGTGGCAGGTGGGCTTGCTGATGCGGTTGCCGCGGCCCTTGGCGCGCGCGGTGAAGCGCTTCAGCGTGGTGCCCTGCTCCACGTAGATGGTCTTGACCTTCAGTTCGTCGATGTCGGCGCCGTCGTTGTGCTCGGCATTGGCGATGGCGGACTCCAGCACCTTCTTGATGATCACGGCAGCTTTCTTCTGCGTGAACGCCAGGATGTTGAGTGCCTGGTCCACCTTCTTGCCGCGGATCAGGTCGGCCACCAGCCGACCCTTGTCGACCGACAGGCGCACGCCGCGAAGACTTGCACGGGTTTCCATGGCGACTCCTTACTTCTTGGCTTTCTTGTCTGCGGGGTGACCCTTGAAGGTGCGGGTCAGCGCAAACTCGCCCAGCTTGTGGCCGACCATCTGGTCGGTCACGTACACGGGCACGTGCTGCCGGCCGTTGTGCACGGCAATCGTCAGGCCGATGAACTCGGGCAGGATCGTCGAACGGCGCGACCAAGTCTTGATCGGCTTCTTGTCCTTGCTGGCCGCAGCGGCTTCGACCTTGGCCATGAGGTGGTGGTCCACGAAAGGACCTTTTTTCAATGAACGAGCCATGACCTACCTCTTACTTCTTGCGGCGCGAGACGATCATCGCCTGCGTGCGCTTGTTGTTGCGGGTGCGGTAGCCCTTGGTCAGCGTGTTCCACGGCGACACCGGGGCCTGAGCCTCACCGGTACGGCCTTCACCACCACCGTGCGGGTGGTCGATCGGGTTCATCGCCACGCCACGCACCGTCGGGCGGATGCCGCGCCAGCGGATCGCACCGGCCTTGCCGTACTGGCGCAGGCTGTGCTCCTCGTTCGAGACCTCGCCGATCGTGGCGCGGCACTCGATGTGGATGCGGCGCACTTCACCGGAACGCAAGCGGACCTGGGCGTACGCGCCTTCGCGGGCCATCAGCACGGCGGACGCGCCGGCCGAACGGGCCAGCTGGGCACCCTTGCCCGGCAGCAGCTCGATGCAGTGGATGGTCGAGCCGACCGGGATGTTGCGGATCGGCAGCGTGTTGCCGGCCTTGATCGGGGCTTCCGAGCCGGACAGCACCGTCGCGCCGACCTCCAGGCCGCGCGGGGCGATGATGTAGCGACGCTCGCCGTCGGCGTAGCACACCAGCGCGATGTGCGCGGTACGGTTCGGGTCGTACTCGATGCGCTCCACCTTCGCGGGGATGCCGTCCTTGTTGCGGCGGAAGTCGATCACCCGATAGTGATGCTTGTGGCCACCACCCTTGTGACGGGTCGTGATGTGGCCGTTGTTGTTGCGGCCAGCATTCTGCTTCTGGGGCTCGAGCAGCGACTTCTCGGGCCGGCCCTTGTACAGGTGCTTGTGCACCACCTTGACCACGGCACGGCGGCCGGGCGACGTGGGCTTGAGTTTGACGACGGCCATTACGCAGCCTCCCCGGAGAAGTTGAGCTCCTGGCCTTCCTTCAGGGACACATAGGCCTTCTTCACGTGATCGCGACGGCCGATGGTGCGGCCAAAGCGCTTGACCTTGCCCTTCTGGTTGACCACCTGCACGGATTCCACCTCGACCTTGAACATCAGTTCGACTGCCGCCTTGATCTCAGGCTTGGTGGCGTCCCGCAGGACCTTGAACAGCACCTGGTTGTGCTTCTCGGCGACCGACGTGGCCTTCTCGGACACGATCGGGGCGACCAGCACCTGCATCAGGCGACCTTCATCGAATTTCTGAGCGCTCATGCCAGCATCTCCTTGAGCTGCTCGATCGCAGCCTTCGTCACGAGCACCTTCTTGTAGTGCACGAGCGACAGCGGATCGGCGTAGCGCGGCTCGACGACGAGCACGTTGGCCAGGTTGCGGGAAGCCAGGTACAGGTTCTCGTCGACCTCGTCGGCGATCACCAGCACGGAATCCAGGCCCATGGCCTTGAACTTCTGGGCCAGCAGCTTGGTCTTGGGCGACTCGACCTTCAGGGAGTCCACCACGGCCAGGCGGCCTTCGCGGGCCAGCTGCGAGAAGATGGCGGCCATGCCGGCACGGTACATCTTCTTGTTGACCTTCTGGGTGAAGTTCTCGTTCGGGCTGTTCGGGAAGATGCGACCGCCCCCACGCCACAGCGGCGACGAGGTCATGCCGGCGCGAGCGCGGCCGGTGCCCTTCTGGCGCCACGGCTTCTTGGTGGAGTGCTTGACGGTGGCGCGGTCCTTCTGGGCACGGGTGCCCTGGCGCGCGTTGGCCTGGTAGGCCACCACGATCTGGTGCACCAGCGCTTCGTTGTAGTCACGGCCGAACACGGTGTCGGGCGCCTCAACCTTGGCGGCGGGCTGGCCCTGTTCGTTCAGGAGCTCGAGTTGCATCACTGGGCTCCTTTCTTGGCCTTGACCTTGACGGCGGGACGGACGACGACATGACCGCCCTTGGCGCCCGGCACCGCGCCCTTGACCAGCAGCAGCTGGCGGGCCTCGTCGATGCGGACGATGTCGAGGTTCTGAATGCTCACGGTTTCATCACCCAGGTGGCCGGACATCTTCTTGCCCGGGAACACGCGGCCCGGGTCCTGCGCCATCGAGATCGAGCCGGGCACGTTGTGCGAACGGCTGTTACCGTGGGAGGCGCGCTGCGAGCCGAAGTTGTGACGCTTGATGGTGCCGGCAAAGCCCTTGCCGATCGAGGTGCCCTGCACGTCGACCTTCTGGCCCACCGAGAAGAGCGTGACGGGGAGCTGGGCGCCGGGCTTGTACTCGGCGGCCACTTCGGCCGGCACGCGGAATTCCTTGAGGACTTCGCCCGCTTCCACGCCCGCCTTGGCGTAGTGGCCAGCTTCCGGCTTGTTGACACGGCTTGCCTTGCGCACGCCGAATGCCACCTGCAGGGCGCAGTAGCCGTCGGTCTCGACGGTCTTGACCTGGGTCACGCGGTTGTTCGACACGTCCAGCACCGTCACGGGCACGGCGTCGCCGTCGTCCGTGAAGATGCGCATCATGCCCACCTTGCGGCCCAGCAATCCGAGACGATTGCTAAGACTCATTGTTTTCTCCAATGCCCGACAACGATTGGCCGGGCTGACTGTTTCTGCGGCGCGCCGAAGGCCCGCCACCTGGAAACCACAAAGGCCCACCGAGGTGGGCGCTTCGCGGAAAAGCGTAGGATTGTAGCACCTGCGGCCACCGCCGCAATGCGAACAACCCTTTGCCTTGCTAGGTCAGCCGCTTACTGCAGCTTGATCTCGACGTCGACGCCGGCCGGCAGGTCCAGCTTCATCAGCGCGTCGACCGTCTTGTCGGTCGGGTCGACGATGTCCATCAGGCGCTGGTGCGTGCGGATCTCGAACTGGTCGCGCGAGGTCTTGTTCACGTGCGGCGAACGCAGGATGTCGAAGCGCTGCAGACGGGTCGGCAGCGGCACGGGACCCTTGACGATCGCGCCGGTGCGCTTGGCGGTATCCACGATCTCGAGCGCCGACTGGTCGATCAGCTTGTAGTCGAACGCCTTGAGACGGATACGGATCTTTTGCTTTTGCATGACGATGTCCTAAAGAGCGAGGCCGCCGAAGCGGCGATGTTTGAGGCTGCACGCGGGAGGAGGGCTCCTCCCGCGCCAAGTCACGCAAACGGCTTACTCGATGATCTTGGCCACGACGCCGGCGCCGACGGTGCGGCCGCCTTCACGGATGGCAAAGCGCAGGCCTTCTTCCATGGCGATCGGCGCGATCAGCTTGACCGTGATGGTCACGTTGTCGCCCGGCATCACCATCTCCTTGTCCTTGGGCAGCTCCACCGCGCCGGTCACGTCCGTCGTGCGGAAGTAGAACTGCGGACGGTAGTTGTTGAAGAACGGCGTGTGACGGCCGCCTTCTTCCTTGCTCAGCACGTACACCTCGGCCGTGAAGTGCGTGTGCGGCGTGATCGTGCCCGGCTTGGCCAGCACCTGGCCGCGCTCGACTTCCTCGCGCTTGGTACCACGCAGCAGGATACCCACGTTGTCGCCCGCCTGGCCCTGGTCCAGCAGCTTGCGGAACATCTCCACGCCCGTGCAGGTGGTCTTCTGCGTGGCACGCAGGCCCACGATCTCGATTTCGTCGCCCACCTTGATCACGCCGCGCTCCACGCGCCCGGTCACCACCGTGCCGCGACCCGAGATCGAGAACACGTCTTCCACCGGCATCAGGAACGTGCCGTCCACCGCGCGCTCGGGCGTCGGGATGTACGTGTCCAGCGCCTCGGCCAGCTTCATGATGGCCTGCTCGCCCAGCTCGCCCTTGTCGCCTTCCAGCGCCAGCTTCGCCGAACCCTTGATGATCGGCGTGTCGTCGCCCGGGAAGTCGTACTTGCTCAGCAGCTCGCGCACTTCCATTTCCACCAGCTCGAGCAGCTCGGCGTCGTCCACCATGTCGCACTTGTTCAGGAACACGATGATGTACGGCACACCGACCTGACGCGCCAGCAGGATGTGCTCACGCGTTTGCGGCATCGGGCCGTCGGCCGCCGACACCACCAGGATCGCACCGTCCATCTGCGCCGCACCCGTGATCATGTTCTTCACGTAGTCGGCGTGCCCCGGGCAGTCCACGTGGGCATAGTGGCGGCTCGCCGTCTCGTACTCCACGTGCGCCGTGTTGATCGTGATGCCGCGCGCCTTCTCCTCCGGCGCCGCGTCAATCTGGTCGTAACCCTTGGCCTCGCCGCCGAACTTCGTCGACAGCACCGTCGTGATCGCCGCCGTCAGCGTCGTCTTGCCATGGTCCACGTGACCAATCGTGCCCACGTTCACGTGCGGCTTGGTCCGCTCAAACTTGCCTTTTGCCATTTCTGCTCTCCAGGGAAAGAACGGTAGCCCGTGTCTGTTTTACGTCTCCAGCCCTGACCTGCCACGGGCAGCCGGCCAACCGCAAGGCGGCGCCGAAGACAAAACGAAAACCCCGCGGAGGGCAGCGGCCCCGTTCCGGGCCCGCTGCCGCCGCAGGGACAACCAATTACTTGCTGTTGCGCGCGGTGATGATCGCGTCGGCGACGTTCTTCGGAGCCTCGGCGTAGTGCTTGAACTCCATCGTGTACGTCGCACGGCCTTGGGACATCGAACGCAGCGCGGTGGCGTAGCCGAACATCTCGGACAGCGGCACCTCGGCGCGGATCGTCTTGCCGCCGCCGGGCAGGTCGTCCATGCCCTGCACCATGCCGCGACGGGACGACAGGTCGCCCATCACGTTGCCAGCGTACTCTTCCGGCGTCTCCACTTCAACGGCCATCATCGGCTCGAGGATCACCGGGTTGGCACGCTTGCAGGCTTCCTTGAAGGCGATCGAGGCCGCCATCTTGAACGCCTGTTCGGACGAGTCCACTTCGTGGTACGAACCGAAGGTCAGCGTGACCTTGACGTCGACCACCGGGTAGCCGGCCAGCACGCCGTTCGGCAGGGTTTCTTCCACACCCTTCTGGACCGCCGGGATGTACTCGCGCGGCACCACGCCACCCTTGATCGCGTCGACGAACTCGAAGCCCTTGCCCGGCTCGTTCGGCTCGACCGTGAACACGACGTGGCCGTACTGGCCCTTGCCGCCCGACTGGCGCACGAACTTGCCTTCGACGTCCGTGGCGGTCTTGCGGATGGTTTCGCGGTAGGCCACCTGCGGCTTGCCGACGTTGGCGTCCACGCCGAACTCGCGCTTCATGCGGTCGACAATGATTTCCAGGTGCAGCTCGCCCATGCCGGCGATGATGGTCTGGCCCGATTCCTCGTCGGTGTAGACGCGGAACGAGGGGTCTTCCGAGGCCAGGCGCGACAGGGCCACGCCCATCTTCTCCTGGTCGGCCTTGGTCTTGGGCTCGACGGCCTGGCGGATCACCGGCTCGGGGAACTCCATCTTCTCGAGCGTGATGACCGCATCGGGGTCGCACAGCGTCTCGCCGGTGGTCACGTCCTTCAGGCCCACGCAGGCAGCGATGTCGCCGGCCAGGATCTCCTTGATTTCCTCACGCTGGTTGGCGTGCATCTGCAGGATACGGCCGATGCGCTCCTTCTTGCCCTTGATCGGGTTGTAGACGGTGTCGCCGGACTTCAGCACGCCGGAGTACACGCGCACGAAGGTCAGCTGGCCGACGTACGGGTCGGTCATCAGCTTGAATGCCAGCGCGGAGAACTTCTCGTTGTCGTCCGCCTTGCGGGTGACTTCGTTGTCGTTCTCGTCGGTACCGGCCACCGGAGGGATGTCCACCGGCGAGGGCAGGAAGTCGATCACCGCGTCCAGCATGCGCTGCACGCCCTTGTTCTTGAAGGCGGTGCCGCACAGCATCGGCTGGATCTCGGTCGCGATGGTCCGCATGCGCAGACCCTTCTTGATCTCTTCCTCGGTCAGCTCGCCGGTCTCGAGGTACTTGTTCATCAGTTCCTCGGACGCCTCGGCGGCGGCCTCGACCATGTTCTCGCGCCACTTCTTGGCGTCCTCGACCATGTCGGCCGGGATGTCGTGGTACTCGAACTTCATCCCCTGGGACGCGTCGTCCCAGATGATGGCCTTCATCTTGAGCAGGTCGACCACGCCCTTGAAGTTGTCCTCGGCACCGATCGGCAGCACGATGGGCACGGGGTTGGCCTTCAGGCGCGTCTTCATCTGCTCGTAGACCTTGAAGAAGTTCGCGCCGGTGCGGTCCATCTTGTTGACGAACGCCAGGCGGGGCACCTTGTACTTGTTGGCCTGGCGCCAGACGGTCTCGGACTGGGGCTGCACGCCACCCACGGCGCAGTACACCATGCAGGCACCGTCGAGCACGCGCATCGAGCGCTCCACCTCGATGGTGAAGTCCACGTGCCCCGGGGTGTCGATGATGTTGAAGCGGTGCTCCGGATAGGACAGGTCCATGCCCTTCCAGAAGCAGGTGGTCGCAGCGGAGGTGATGGTGATGCCCCGCTCCTGCTCCTGCTCCATCCAGTCCATCGTGGCGGCACCGTCGTGCACTTCGCCAAGCTTGTGGCTCACACCGGTGTAGAACAGGATGCGCTCGGTGGTGGTCGTCTTACCGGCATCGATGTGAGCGGAAATACCAATGTTGCGGTAACGCTCAATCGGGGTCTTGCGGGACATGATGTCACTCCAAAAACAAGGCCGCCCCGCTCGTCTCGTGGACCGGAGGGGGCAGCCGCAGGACTAGTTGACAGGGCTTCAGAAGCGGAAGTGGGAGAAGGCCTTGTTGGCCTCGGCCATGCGGTGCACTTCGTCGCGCTTCTTCATGGCGCCGCCACGACCCTCGGCCGCCTCGAGCAGCTCGTTGGCCAGGCGCTGGGCCATGGACTTCTCACCGCGCTTGCGAGCCGCCTCCTTCAGCCAGCGCATGGCCAGCGCCACGCGGCGGACGGGACGAACTTCCACGGGAACTTGGTAGTTCGCACCACCCACGCGGCGGGACTTCACTTCGACCAGCGGCTTCACGTTGTTCAGGGCGGTCATGAAGACTTCCAGCGGATCCTTCCCGGACTTCTTCTCGACCTGATCCAGCGCGCCATAGATGATGCGCTCGGCCACGGCCTTCTTGCCGGACTCCATGATCACGTTCATGAACTTGGACAGATCGACGTTGCCGTACTTGGGATCCGGCAGGACTTCTCGCTTCGGTACTTCGCGACGACGAGGCATGATTCACCTTCCTTCTGCTTCAGTTGGCGCGGGCTTCCTGCCCACACCGCGGGCGCCATCCAGGCCACCCACTTACTCGGCCTGCCCGCAGGCGGCCGTCACATTCTTCTGCGGCCCGCACGCGGCGCGTGCCGACCACCACGACTGGTTGCCTTAGGCCTTCTTGGGCCGCTTCGCACCGTACTTGGAGCGGGCCTGCTTGCGATCCTTCACGCCTTGCAGGTCCAGCGAACCGCGGACGATGTGGTAGCGCACGCCCGGCAGATCCTTCACCCGGCCGCCGCGCACGAGCACGACGCTGTGCTCCTGCAGGTTGTGGCCTTCACCGCCGATGTACGAGATGACCTCGAAACCGTTGGTCAGGCGCACCTTGGCGACCTTACGCAGGGCGGAGTTCGGCTTCTTGGGGGTGGTCGTGTACACGCGGGTGCACACGCCGCGGCGCTGCGGGCAATTCTCCATTGCCGGCGACTTGGACTTCGTGACCTCGGCCTTGCGACCATGGCGCACGAGCTGGTTGATGGTTGGCATGTAACTTGTTCCCGTTTGAAGTTACTTGGATACGAAACTTTCCCGGAAGATGCCGAGCACTCTGCACCCGAAAGCGCAAGCCCGAAGCCGCAAGCATGGAACCTGGCCCGGTCGCCGATCCCGGCGTCCGAGGCGGTTCTTGCGGTGAGCCGCCCAGCAAAGAGCGCAGCAAAATCTGCCGAAAAGCCTTCGATTATATTCAGCGGTCTGTGCCGCCGCAAGCAAGTGCGGCGCAACGACCCTGCAGCCTCCGTGAGTACCGCCGCTTGAACGCCCTGCCGTCCACCGCCCCGCTGATTGTCCTCGACACCAATGTCCTGCTCGACTGGCTGGTGTTTCTCGACCCCCAGGTGCGCCCCGTGGTCCAGGCGGTGCAGTCCGGGCAGGTCACCTGGCTCGCCACCCGCTCCATGCAGGAAGAGATGGAGCAAGTGCTCACATATCAATGGATCTCCGCCCGCTCGCCCGACCTGTCCGCGATTCGGCAGGCCTGGGCGGCACACGCGCGGTTCGTGGACGGCGAGGCCGGGCGCGCGCCGATCCGCTGCAAGGACCCGGACGACCAGAAGTTCATCGACCTGGCGGTGGCCGCCGGCGCCCGCTGGCTGCTGAGCAAGGACCGCGAGCTGCTCAAGCTCGCCCGGCGCGCGGCACGCCTGGGCGTCGTCGTGCAAAGGCCACAGGAGTGGCAGCCGGCGTCAGCCCTGCCGCTGGAGCTGGCGTAGCAGCAGGCGCGCCGACGCGAGGTTGGTGGCGCAGGGGATGTCGTGCACGTCGCAAGCGCGCACCAGGGCGTTGATGTCCGGCTCGTGCGGCTGGGGCGTCATCGGGTCGCGCAGGAAGATCACCGCGTCGACCCCGCCTTCGGCCAGCCGGGCGCCGATCTGCAGGTCGCCGCCCAGGGGCCCGCTCATCAGCGCCTCGACCGGCAGGCCGGCCTCGCGCTGCAGGCGGCTGCCGGTGGTGCCGGTCGCGCACAGCCGGCAGCCCGCGAGGAAGTCGCGGAACTCGCGGGCCAGGGCGACCATGTCGTCCTTCTTGCGGTCATGGGCGATCAGGGCGATGCGAGGCGGCGTCATGGCAGGTCGGGCAACGGGTTGCGGCGAACCGGCCGATGATAGGCCGGCGCGGTGACCCGCGGGTTACGGGTTCCCGCCCGCCCCCGCCCGCGGCGCGGGATCCGGCACCGGCCCCGCACGGGCAAAAGAAAAGGCGGCCGAAGCCGCCTTCCCGGTCAGGGCTGCAGGAGGCAGCCGCCGGATCACTCGCCCGCAGGCGGGTTGGACTCGTCGTCGCTGTCGGCCTGGGCCAGCTGCAGGGCCGCCATTTCCTCGGCTTCCTGCATCGCGATGGCACGGCGCTCCTGCTCGTCCATTTCCTCCTTGGCCTTGCGGGCCTGGTGGTAGGCGAGACCGGTACCGGCCGGGATCAGGCGACCCACGATGACGTTCTCCTTCAGGCCGCGCAGCTCGTCGCGCTTGCCCATGATGGCCGCCTCGGTGAGCACCCGGGTCGTCTCCTGGAAGGACGCGGCCGAGATGAACGAGTCGGTCGACAGCGAGGCCTTGGTGATGCCCAGCAGCACGTCGGAGTAGGTCGCGGGCACCTTGCCCTCGGCACGCAGCTTGTCGTTGGTGTCGAAGAGCTCGGAGCGCTCGACCTGCTCGCCGGCGATGTAGTGGCTGTCGCCCGGGTTGACGATCTGCACGCGACGCAGCATCTGGCGAACGATCACCTCGATGTGCTTGTCGTTGATCTTCACGCCCTGCAGGCGGTAGACGTCCTGCACCTCGTCGACGATGTAGCGGGCCAGTTCCTCGATGCCCAGCAGGCGCAGGATGTCCTGCGGATCGGCCGGACCGTCGACGATCAGCTCGCCCTTGTTCACCACCTGGCCCTCGTGCACCAGGATGTTCTTTTCCTTCGGCACGAGTTCTTCCCAGACCTTGCCGTCCGGGTCGGTGATCTGCAGGCGCACCTTGCCCTTGGTCTCCTTGCCGAACGACACCGTGCCGGTGACTTCCGCCAGGATGCCCTTGTCCTTCGGCGAACGGGCTTCGAACAGCTCCGCCACGCGCGGCAGACCGCCCGTGATGTCGCGGGTCTTCTGGCCTTCGACCGGGATGCGGGCCAGCACCTCGCCCGGGGCCAGCTCCTGGCCGTCGCGCACCTGGATCAGGGCGCCGACCGGGAAACCGATGGTCACCGAGTGGTCGGTGCCGGGGATCTTGACCTCGTTGCCCTGCGCGTCGACCAGCTTGACCTGCGGACGCACCACCTTGGCGGCACCGCGGCGCTTCGGGTCGATGACCACCAGCGTCGACAGGCCGGTGACCTCGTCGACCTGCTTGGCCACGGTCACGCCTTCCTCGACGTTCTCGAACTTCGCGCGGCCGGCGAATTCCGTGATGATCGGGCGGGTCAGCGGGTCCCAGTTGGCCAGGATGGTGCCGGCCTTGACCTGCTGGTCGGCCTTGACGTTCAGCGTCGCACCGTACGGCACCTTGTGGCGCTCGCGCTCGCGGCCGTGCGGGTCGGAGATGATGATCTCGCCGGAGCGGGCAATCACCACCAGCTCGCCCTTGCCGTTGGTCACGTAGCGCATCGTGGCATTGAAGCCGATGATGCCGTCGGACTTGGCCTCGACGCTCGAGGCCACCGCCGCACGCGTGGCCGCGCCGCCGATGTGGAAGGTCCGCATCGTCAGCTGCGTGCCCGGCTCGCCGATCGACTGGGCGGCGATCACGCCCACCGCCTCGCCGACGTTGACCAGGCCGCCGCGGCCCAGGTCACGGCCGTAGCACTTGGCGCACAGGCCGAAGCGCGTGTTGCAGGTCAGCGGCGTGCGCACCTTGACCTCGTCGACGCCGGCCTGCTCGATCAGGTCCAGCGCATCCTCGTCCAGCATGGTGCCGGCCGGGATGATGACTTCCTGCGTCTCGGGGTGCAGCACCTCGGTGGCGGCCACGCGGCCCAGGATGCGGTCGCGCAGCGATTCGATGACTTCACCGCCCTCGACCAGCGCGCGCATCGCGAAGCCGTGTTCGGTGCCGCAATCCTCCTCGGTGACGACCAGGTCCTGCGTCACGTCGACCAGGCGGCGCGTCAGGTAACCCGAGTTCGCCGTCTTCAGCGCCGTGTCGGCCAGGCCCTTGCGGGCGCCGTGCGTGGAGTTGAAGTACTGCAGCACGTTCAGGCCTTCGCGGAAGTTCGCCGTGATCGGCGTCTCGATGATCGAGCCGTCCGGCTTGGCCATCAGGCCGCGCATGCCGGCCAGCTGGCGGATCTGCGCCGCGCTACCACGGGCGCCGGAGTCGGCCATCATGTAGATGGAGTTGAACGACTCCTGCTCGACTTCCTTGCCGTGGCGGTCGACGACCTTCTCCTTGGCGAGCTGGGCCATCATGACCTTGCCCACCTCGTCACTGGTCTTGCCCCAGATGTCGACGACCTTGTTGTAGCGCTCGCCGGCGGTCACGAGACCCGAGACGTACTGCTGCTGGATCTCCTTGACCTCCTGCTCGGCGCGCTCGATCAGGACCTGCTTCTCCCTCGGCACCAGCATGTCGTCGATGGCGATCGAGATGCCGGCGCGGGTGGCCAGGCGGAAGCCCGACTGCAGCAGCTTGTCGGCGAACACCACCGTTTCCTTCAGGCCGCAACGGCGGAAGGAGGCGTTGATCAGCTTGGAGATCTCCTTCTTCTTCAGCGCCTTGTTGATCAGCGCGAAGGGCAGCCCCTTGGGCAGGATCTCCGACAGCAGCGCCCGGCCGGCGGTGGTCTCGACCAGCTTGGTCTCGGGGATGAACTGGCCGGTGGCCTTGTCCTTGGCGTACTCGGTCAGGCGCACGCTGATCTTGGCGGTCAGCTCGACCACTCCGTTGTCCAGCGCACGCTGCACCTCGGCCACGTCGGCAAAGACCATGCCTTCACCCTTGCCGTTGATGCGCTCGCGGGTGGCGTAGTACAGGCCCAGCACCACGTCCTGCGACGGCACGATGGAGGGCTCGCCGTTGGCCGGGAACAGCACGTTGTTGGAGGCCAGCATCAGCGCGCGGGCTTCCATCTGGGCCTCGAGCGACAGCGGCACGTGGACGGCCATCTGGTCGCCGTCGAAGTCGGCGTTGAACGCCGCGCACACCAGCGGGTGCAGCTGGATGGCCTTGCCTTCGATCAGCACCGGCTCGAACGCCTGGATGCCCAGGCGGTGCAGCGTCGGGGCGCGGTTCAGCAGGACGGGGTGCTCCTTGATCACCTCTTCCAGGATGTCCCACACCACCGGCGTCTGGGCCTCGACTTCCTTCTTGGCCGCCTTGATCGTGGTGGCGATGCCCATCTGCTCGAGCTTCGAGAAGATGAACGGCTTGAACAGCTCCAGCGCCATCAGCTTGGGCAGGCCGCACTGGTGCAGCTTGAGCGTCGGGCCCACCGTGATGACCGAACGGCCCGAGTAGTCGACGCGCTTGCCCAGCAGGTTCTGGCGGAAGCGGCCGCTCTTGCCCTTGATCATGTCGGCCAGCGACTTCAGCGCACGCTTGTTGGCACCGGTCATCGCCTTGCCGCGACGGCCGTTGTCCAGCAGCGAGTCCACCGCCTCCTGCAGCATGCGCTTCTCGTTGCGCACGATGATCTCGGGCGCCTTCAGCTCGAGCAGCCGCGCCAGGCGGTTGTTGCGGTTGATGACGCGGCGGTACAGGTCGTTGAGGTCGGAGGTCGCGAAGCGGCCGCCGTCCAGCGGGACCAGCGGGCGCAGGTCCGGCGGCAGCACCGGCAGCACCTCCATGATCATCCACTGCGGCTTGATGCCCGACTTCTTGAAGGCTTCCAGCACCTTCAGACGCTTGGAGTTCTTCTTGATCTTCAGCTCGGAGCCGGTCATGTCGTTGCGGAGCTTCTCGATCTCCGCATCGATGTCCATGTCCTCCAGCAGCTTCTTGATGCCTTCGGCGCCCATCATCGCGACGAACTCGTCGCCGTACTCGGCACGCTTGGACTCGTAGTCGTCCTCGGACATGATCGAGTACTTCTTCAGCGGCGTCATGCCGGGGTCGACCACGACATAGGCCTCGAAGTACAGCACGCGCTCGATGTCGCGCAGCGTCATGTCGAGCACCAGGCCCAGGCGCGACGGCAGCGACTTCAGGAACCAGATGTGCGCGCACGGCGCGGCCAGCTCGATGTGGCCCATGCGCTCACGGCGCACCTTGGTCTGGGTGACCTCGACGCCGCACTTCTCGCAGATCACGCCGCGGTGCTTCAGGCGCTTGTACTTGCCGCACAGGCACTCGTAGTCCTTGATCGGGCCGAAGATCTTGGCGCAGAACAGGCCATCGCGCTCCGGCTTGAACGTGCGGTAGTTGATCGTCTCGGGCTTCTTCACTTCACCGAACGACCACGAGCGGATCTTCTCGGGCGAAGCCAGCCCGATGCGGATCGCATCGAAGTGCTCATCCGGCGTGAACTGCTTGAAAAGGTCCAGCAAGCCTTTCATGCATCTGCTCCTTAGTTGCGCTCGAGCTCGATATCGATACCGAGGGAGCGGATTTCCTTGACCAGCACGTTGAAGGACTCCGGCATGCCGGCGTCAATGGCGTGCTCGCCCTTGACGATGTTCTCGTACACCTTGGTACGGCCGTTCACGTCGTCGGACTTCACGGTCAGCATTTCCTGCAGCACGTAGGCCGCGCCGTAGGCTTCCAGCGCCCAGACTTCCATCTCGCCGAAGCGCTGGCCACCGAACTGGGCCTTGCCGCCCAGCGGCTGCTGCGTCACCAGCGAGTACGGGCCGGTCGAGCGCGCGTGCATCTTGTCGTCCACCAGGTGGTGCAGCTTCAGCACGTGCATGTAGCCCACGGTCACCGGACGCTCGAACGGGTCGCCGGTGCGTCCGTCGTGCAGGATGGCTTGCGTGCGGGTTTCGTTCAGGCCCTTGGCCTTCGCGATCTCGTCCGGATAGGCCAGCTTCAGCATGGCCCGGATCTCCTCTTCGGAGGCACCGTCGAACACCGGGGTCGCGAACGGCACGCCCTTGGACAGGTTGCGCGCCATGTCGACGATCTCGTCGTCGGACAGCTCGTCGAGGTTTTCCTTGGTCCCACCGGACTTGTTGTACAGCTCGTCGAGGAACTGGCGCAGCTCGGCCGCGCGGGCCTCGCGCTGCAGCATGTCGCCGATGCGCTCGCCGATGCCCTTGGCCGCCCAGCCCAGGTGCACTTCCAGCACCTGGCCGACGTTCATCCGCGAGGGCACGCCCAGCGGGTTCAGTACGATGTCGCACGGCGTACCGTCTGCCATGTAGGGCATGTCCTCGACCGGAACGATCTTGGACACCACGCCCTTGTTCCCGTGGCGGCCGGCCATCTTGTCGCCAGGCTGCAGGCGGCGCTTGACGGCGAGGTACACCTTCACCATCTTCAGCACGCCGGCGGGCAGCTCGTCGCCCTGGGTCAGCTTCTTGCGCTTTTCCTCGAAGGCCAGGTCGAAGCTGTGGCGGGTCTGCTCCAGCGAGTTCTTGATCGACTCGAGCTGGTTGGCCACTTCCTCGTCGGCCGGACGGATGTCGAACCAGTGGTACTTCTCGACGTCGGCGAGGTACGCCTTGTCGATCACGGTGCCCTTGGCCAGCTTCTTCGGACCGCCGTTGGCGACCTTGCCGACCAGCAGCTTCTCGATCCGGTCGAACGCGTCGGCTTCCACGATGCGCAGCTGGTCGTTCAGGTCCAGGCGGAAGCGCTTCAGCTCGTCGTCGATGATCTGCTGTGCACGCTTGTCGCGCTGGATGCCTTCACGGGTGAACACCTGCACGTCGATGACCGTGCCGCTGGTGCCCTGGTCCACGCGCAGCGAGGTGTCCTTCACGTCGGAAGCCTTCTCGCCGAAGATCGCGCGCAGCAGCTTCTCTTCCGGCGTCAGCGTGGTCTCGCCCTTGGGCGTGACCTTGCCGACCAGCACGTCGCCGGCCTGCACCTCGGCACCGATGTAGACGATGCCGGATTCGTCCAGGCGCGACAGCTGGTGCTCGGACAGGTTCGGGATGTCGCGGGTGATTTCCTCCGGGCCCAGCTTGGTGTCGCGGGCCATGACCACCAGCTCCTCGATGTGGATCGAGGTGTAGCGGTCGTCGGCCACGACCTTCTCGCTGATCAGGATCGAGTCCTCGAAGTTGTAGCCGTTCCAGGGCATGAACGCGACCAGCATGTTCTGGCCGAGCGCCAGTTCGCCCAGGTCGGTCGAGGCACCGTCGGCGATCACGTCGCCCCGGGCCACCACGTCGCCGCGCTTGACGATCGGTCGCTGGTGGATGTTGGTGTTCTGGTTGGAACGCTGGTACTTGATCAGGTTGTAGATGTCGACGCCGACTTCACCGGCCGCCGTCTCCTCGTCGTTGACGCGGATCACGATGCGGTTGGTGTCGACGTAGTCCACCACGCCGCCACGCTTGGCAGCGACCACGGTGCCCGAGTCGACCGCGGCCACGCGCTCGACGCCCGTGCCGACGAAGGCCTTCTCGGGACGCAGCACCGGCACCGCCTGGCGCTGCATGTTGGCGCCCATCAGCGCGCGGTTCGCGTCGTCGTGCTCCAGGAACGGCACCAGCGAGGCGGCCACCGAGACGATCTGCGTCGGCGCCACGTCCATGTACTGGATGCGGTCCGGCGAGGTCAGCACCGATTCGCCCTTCTCGCGCGCGGAGACCAGCTCGTCGACCAGGCGGCCTTCCTCGTCCAGCGTCGCGTTCGCCTGGGCGATCACGTACTTGCCTTCCTCGATGGCCGACAGGTAGTCGATCTGGTCGGTCACCTTGCCGTCCACCACGCGGCGGTACGGTGTCTCCAGGAAGCCGTACTCGTTCAGGCGGGCGTACAGGGCCAGCGAGTTGATCAGGCCGATGTTCGGGCCTTCAGGGGTTTCGATCGGGCACACGCGGCCGTAGTGGGTCGGGTGCACGTCCCGGACCTCGAAGCCGGCGCGCTCGCGGGTCAGACCGCCCGGGCCCAGGGCCGAGACACGACGCTTGTGCGTGATCTCGGACAGCGGGTTGGTCTGGTCCATGAACTGCGACAGCTGCGACGCCCCGAAGAACTCCTTCAGCGCCGCGGAGATCGGCTTGGAGTTGATCAGGTCGTGCGGCATCAGCGACTCGGTCTCGGCCTGGCCGAGGCGCTCCTTGACGGCCTTCTCGATGCGGGCCAGGCCCGAGCGGTACTGGTTCTCGGCCAGTTCGCCCACGCAGCGCACGCGACGGTTGCCCAGGTGGTCGATGTCGTCCACCTCGCCGCGGCCGTTGCGCAGCTCGACCAGGATCTTGACCACGTCAAGGATGTCCTCGTTGGTCAGGGTCATCGGGCCTTCGGGCGACTCGCGGCCGACGCGGGCGTTGAACTTCATGCGCCCGACGCGCGACAGGTCATAGGTGTCGGCGCTGTAGAACAGGCGCTGGAACAGGGCTTCCACCGCGTCTTCCGTCGGCGGCTCGCCAGGGCGCATCATGCGGTAGATCGCCACGCGCGCGGCCAGCTGGTCGGCGGTCTCGTCCATCGCCAGCGTCTGCGAGATGTACGGGCCCTGGTCCAGTTCGTTCGTGTAGATGCACTGGATGTCCTTGATGCCCGCGCCGCGCAGCTTCTTCAGCAGCGTCTCGGTCAGCTCGTCGTTGGCCTTGGCGATGATCTCGCCCGTCTCCGGATCGACCATGTTGCGAGCCAGCACGCGGCCGATCAGGAAGTCTTCCGGCACCGTGATGAACTGCGTGCCCGACTGCTCCAGCAGGCGGGTGTGGCGGGCCGTGATGCGCTTGTCCTTCTCGACGACGACGTTGCCGGACTTGTCGGTGATGTCGAAGCGGGCCACCTCACCGCGCAGGCGTTCGGGCACGAACTCCATCTGCGCGCCCGAGTCCATCAGGCGGAAGTTGTCGAAGACGTAGAAGTGGGCCAGGATCTGCTCGGGGGTCAGGCCGATGGCCTTGAGCAGGATCGTGACCGGCATCTTGCGGCGACGGTCGACGCGGAAGTACAGGATGTCCTTCGGGTCGAACTCGAAGTCCAGCCAGGAACCACGGTAGGGGATGATGCGGGCAGAGAACAGCAGCTTGCCCGACGAATGGGTCTTGCCCTTGTCGTGCTCGAAGAACACGCCGGGCGAACGGTGCAGCTGCGAGACGATGACGCGCTCGGTCCCGTTGATGATGAAGGAGCCGTAGTCCGTCATGAGCGGCACTTCGCCCATGTAGACCTCCTGCTCCTTGATCTCCTTGACCGTCTTCGGCTGGGCCGCTTCACGGTCGTAGATGATCATCTGCAGCTTGGCACGCACCGCCGCAGCGTAGGTCAGGCCCCGCTGCTGGCATTCGCGCACGTCGAACGGAGGCTTGGCGATGTTGTATTCGATGAACTTCATCTCCACCATCCCGTTGTGCGAGACGATCGGGAAGGCGGAGAGGAAGGCTGCCTGCAGCCCTTCGGGCTTGCGTTGTTGCGGCGGGACGTCCTTCTGCAGGAAGGCGACGTAGGAATCCCGCTGCATGCTCAGCAAGTAGGGGACGTTGAGGACGCTCTTGCGCTTGCCGAAGCTCTTGCGAATGCGCTTGCGCTCGGTGTAGGTATACGCCATAAACACTCCGTGCGTTGAAGACGCCTGCCTGGCCGTGGCAGGCGCTCAATCGGACGACTGGCGATCAGATCCGCGACGCACCCCGGCACCGGGGGACGGCTCTGAAGCTTGGTGGCTGGCCACTACCAGCCGCTGGCGGACGACCCTGGCGTTGCACCAGGGTCCGACCAAACCGGTCCTCTGCAGTCGGATCAGAGAACACTCGTAAGGGGACTCGAAGCTTGCCTCGAAATCCGCTTGCGGGTGCGCTCTGGCTTCAATTCCATGAAGCGCAAAAGGCTGGGAGCCCGCAAAAAGCCCCCAGCCCCGTGTCGGGAACCCGATTACTTGAGCTCCACCTTCGCGCCGGCTTCTTCCAGCTTCTTCTTGGCGGCTTCGGCGTCGGCCTTGGCGATGCCTTCCTTGACGGGCTTCGGAGCGCCGTCGACCAGGTCCTTGGCTTCCTTCAGGCCCAGGCCGGTGATTTCGCGCACGGCCTTGATGACGGCCACCTTGTTGGAGCCGGCGTCGGCCAGCACCACGGTGAACTCGGTCTTCTCTTCAGCAGCCGGGGCAGCAGCGCCAGCGCCGCCGGCAGCCGGGGCAGCCATGGCAGCGGCGGACACGCCGAACTTCTCTTCGATGGCCTTGACCAGCTCGTTGAGCTCCATCACGGACATGCTGTCCAGGGCGGTCAGGAAAGCGTCTTTATCGAATGCCATTTTGGATTCCTAAACAGAAAAATACGGGGAATACGGATCAAGCAGCGGGGGCGGCTTCGCCACGCTTTTCGGACAGGGCAGCCAGCACGCGAGCCAGGCGAGACACCGGCGACTGCATGAGACCCAGCAGCTGGGACAGCAGCACTTCCTTGCTCGGGATCGCGGCCAGGGCCTTCACGCCTTCGGCGTCCAGCACCTTGCCGTTGTAGGCGCCGGCCTTGACGACCAGCTTGTCGTTGCCCTTGGCGAAGTCGGCGATGACTTTCGCGGCGGCAACGGCGTCTTCCGAAAAGCCGTAGATCAGCGGGCCGACCATGGACTCGGCCGCCACTTCAAACGGGGTGCCAGCGACGGCGCGACGGGCGAGCGTGTTCTTCAGGACGTGCAGGTACACGCCCTTCTCACGCGCCTGCCGGCGCAGCTGGTCCATTTGAGCGACGGTGAGGCCACGATACTCCGCCAGTGCGAGCGTCTGCGACTTGGCCGCCTGGGCCGCCACTTCCGCCACAACGGCTTGTTTCTCGTTGCGATTCAGACTCAAGGTCCACTCCTCACATACACACCGCGGTCGCCCGCGGTGCACCAGTTACAGCGACCTTCTGTTCAGGAAATCCGGCCCTTCTTGCGAACGACCTCGAATCCATTCCAGCGGGTGCGCCATCTGCGTTGGCTTCGGCGTCCGGGCCTCGCGGCCCGTGCCTCCATTAAGCCGTCCGGGAAGCGGACTCCCCGGGCCTGCACCAACGGTCTTTGATAGCCCGGAACCCCTTGCAGGGCCCCGGCCCACCAATTCGGTGCGCCGCGGCTTGCCGCGGCGCGAACTTCAGTTTCAGGCAGCCGACGCGACGTTGATCGACGCCGCATCGACGCGCACGCCGACCCCCATGGTCGACGACACGGCCACCTTGCGCAGGTACACGCCCTTGCTCGAGGCCGGCTTGGCCTTGTTCAGGGCCTCCAGCAGCGCGCTCAGGTTGCCCTTGAGCTTGTCCGCCTCGAACGAGCGGCGGCCGATCGTCGCGTGCACGATACCGGCCTTGTCGACGCGGAACTGCACCTGGCCGGCCTTGGCGTTCTTCACCGCGGTGGCCACGTCGGGCGTCACGGTGCCGACCTTCGGGTTCGGCATCAGGCCGCGCGGACCCAGGATCTGGCCCAGGGTACCGACGATGCGCATCGTGTCCGGCGAAGCGATCACCACGTCGAAGTTGATGTTGCCGGCCTTGATCTGCTCGGCCAGGTCTTCCATGCCGACGATGTCCGCGCCGGCGGCCTTGGCTTCCTCGGCCTTGGCGCCCTGGGCGAACACGGCCACGCGCTTGGTCTTGCCGGTGCCGTTGGGCATCACGACGGCGCCGCGGACGACCTGGTCCGACTTGCGGGCGTCGATGCCCAGCTGCACGGCCACGTCGATGGATTCATCGAACTTGGCGGTGGCGCATTCCTTGACGATGGCGAGGGCTTCGTCGATCGGGTACAGCTTGGTGCTGTCGACCTTGCCGGCAAAAGCCTTCTGGCGCTTGGTCAGTTTGGCCATGTCAGACACCCTCCACGATCACGCCCATCGAGCGGGCAGAACCGGCAATCGTCTTGACGGCGGCGTCCAGGTCGGCGGCCGTCAGGTCCTTCATCTTGGTCTTGGCGATTTCCTCGAGCTGGGCGCGGGTGATCTTTCCGACCTTGTCGAGGTGGGCGCGGCTGGAGCCCTTCTCGAGCTTGAGCGCCTTCTTGATCAGCACGGTCGCCGGCGGCGTCTTGATGACGAAGCTGAACGACTTGTCCGCATAGGCGGTGATCACCACCGGCAGCATCAGACCGGGCTCCATGCCCTGGGTCTGGGCGTTGAACGCCTTGCAGAACTCCATGATGTTCAGGCCGCGCTGACCCAGCGCCGGACCCACCGGGGGCGAGGGGTTCGCCTTGCCCGCCGGAATTTGCAGCTTGATGAAGCCGACAATCTTCTTGGCCATGATTTCTCCTGGTGCAGGCCCCGCGGCCACGCGGGATACCTGCCGAGTACAAACGCCGGCGACATCGGGATGGCCCCGGGGCCGCTGGCTCCTCACGCCGGCATCTCGTCGCCGACCGTCACGGGCTGGTTCGGCTCGCCGTCGCGGACCGGCCCCAGCCGGGGCCTTGAAACTTCAGGACGTCAGATCTTTTCGACCTGGTGGAAGTCCAGCTCCACCGGCGTGGCACGGCCGAAGATGGTGACCGACACGCGCAGCTTGGACTTGTCGTAGTTGACCTCTTCGATCGCACCGTTGAAGTCGGTGAAGGGGCCTTCCTTGACCCGCACCACCTCGCCGACTTCCCATTCCACCTTGGGCCGCGGCTTCTCGGTGCCTTCCTGCATCTGGTTGACGATCTTCATGACCTCGTCTTCCGAGATGGGCACCGGGCGGTTCTTCGCGCCGCCGACGAACCCCGTCACCTTGGAGGTGTGCTTGACCAGGTGCCAGGTGTCGTCGTCCATCACCATCTCGACCAGCACGTAGCCGGGGAAGAAGCGGCGCTCGGTCACGGCCTTCTTGCCGTTCTTGACCTCGATCACTTCCTCGGTCGGCACCAGGATGCGGCCGAACTTGTGCTGCATGCCGGCGCGCTCGATGCGCTCGCGCAGGTTGCGCTCGACGGCCTTTTCCATGCCCGAATAGGCGTGGACCACGTACCAGCGCTTGACTGGACCCGCGGCGGCCTGGTTCTCGATTTCGCTGCTCATCGTTCGTGCCTCGTCTTCAGCGCCAGCCCAGGATCAGGTCGTACAGCACCCACTCCAGCGTCTTGTCGGTCAGCCACAGGAACAGGGCCATGACGACGACGAAGGCAAACACGTACCCCGTCATCTGAATGGCTTCCTTGCGGGTCGGCCAGACGACCTTCTTGACCTCGCGGACCGATTCGCGGCCGAAGGCGACCAGCTGCTTGCCCGGCTCGGAGGTGAAGAAGACGGCAACCGCCGCGATCAGCGCCACGATCAGCGCGGCCACGCGGACCCACAGGTCCTGCTGGTTCAGCAGGTAGAAGGCCGCCACGGCGCCGACCACCAGCACGCCGGCCAGGGCCAGCTTGGCCTTGTCCGCGCCGGAGGTGACGGTTTCGACTTGAGGTTGGGTCATGTGCATCACTTCGAACGTGGCCGCCGGAGCCGCCACCATCAGCAGCAAAGCCCGCCGGGCTTGTCGGGCCCTTCCGGGCCCCGCCTGCGGGCTGCTGAACTCGCCGATCCAGGTCAGGTTGCCTTGGAAATCACCCCGACGTCCGGGATCTGGCAGGGGCAGAGGGAATCGAACCCCCAACCTTCGGTTTTGGAGACCGACGCTCTGCCAATTGAGCTATACCCCTATCGATCGCCTCGATTACTCGATGATCTTGGCCACGACGCCGGCGCCGACGGTGCGGCCGCCTTCACGGATGGCAAAGCGCAGGCCTTCTTCCATGGCGATCGGCGCGATCAGCTTGACCGTGATGGTCACGTTGTCGCCCGGCATCACCATCTCCTTGTCCTTGGGCAGCTCCACCGCGCCGGTCACGTCCGTCGTGCGGAAGTAGAACTGCGGACGGTAGTTGTTGAAGAACGGCGTGTGACGGCCGCCTTCTTCCTTGCTCAGCACGTACACCTCGGCCGTGAAGTGCGTGTGCGGCGTGATCGTGCCCGGCTTGGCCAGCACCTGGCCGCGCTCGACTTCCTCGCGCTTGGTACCACGCAGCAGGATACCCACGTTGTCGCCCGCCTGGCCCTGGTCCAGCAGCTTGCGGAACATCTCCACGCCCGTGCAGGTGGTCTTCTGCGTGGCACGCAGGCCCACGATCTCGATTTCGTCGCCCACCTTGATCACGCCGCGCTCCACGCGCCCGGTCACCACCGTGCCGCGACCCGAGATCGAGAACACGTCTTCCACCGGCATCAGGAACGTGCCGTCCACCGCGCGCTCGGGCGTCGGGATGTACGTGTCCAGCGCCTCGGCCAGCTTCATGATGGCCTGCTCGCCCAGCTCGCCCTTGTCGCCTTCCAGCGCCAGCTTCGCCGAACCCTTGATGATCGGCGTGTCGTCGCCCGGGAAGTCGTACTTGCTCAGCAGCTCGCGCACTTCCATTTCCACCAGCTCGAGCAGCTCGGCGTCGTCCACCATGTCGCACTTGTTCAGGAACACGATGATGTACGGCACACCGACCTGACGCGCCAGCAGGATGTGCTCACGCGTTTGCGGCATCGGGCCGTCGGCCGCCGACACCACCAGGATCGCACCGTCCATCTGCGCCGCACCCGTGATCATGTTCTTCACGTAGTCGGCGTGCCCCGGGCAGTCCACGTGGGCATAGTGGCGGCTCGCCGTCTCGTACTCCACGTGCGCCGTGTTGATCGTGATGCCGCGCGCCTTCTCCTCCGGCGCCGCGTCAATCTGGTCGTAACCCTTGGCCTCGCCGCCGAACTTCGTCGACAGCACCGTCGTGATCGCCGCCGTCAGCGTCGTCTTGCCATGGTCCACGTGACCAATCGTGCCCACGTTCACGTGCGGCTTGGTCCGCTCAAACTTGCCTTTTGCCATTTTTCCGATCTCCTGACGGTGGAATGCCGGTGTTGACGGTTTGCAGAGGTGGTGGTGCCCATGACGCGGATCGAACGCGTGACCTCTCCCTTACCAAGGGAGTGCTCTACCACTGAGCCACATGGGCAGTCGACACTGGTTTGCTGAGCCGTCCGGCTGGCGGCAAACCGCTGGCGACTGAACGCCCCACACTCCCGAAGGCGCCGCCGCGGTGCGGACGCCCCCGAATTCCGGGCAGGACCGGCCTGCCCCCGCACCCGCACCCGACAACCGGGCACCGGCGCCGCCCCGGGATCTGCACCACCGCAGCACCGCCCGAGACCTGTCGCGAACCCCACTTCCGTCACCGGACCAGCACCCAGGCCAACCGGCCCGCCAGCTGGAGCGGGAGACGGGAATCGAACCCGCGTCATTAGCTTGGAAGGCTAAGGTTCTACCATTGAACTACTCCCGCCCGGGAGCACCTTCGGACCCGAAGGCCGTCCAGTGAGGTATCGCTTCACCGCAAGCCAAGCCGAACAAATTGTTTCGCCTTGGTGGAGGGGGTTGGATTCGAACCAACGTAGGCGTAAGCCAACAGATTTACAGTCTGCCCCCTTTAGCCACTCGGGCACCCCTCCGCGGCGAACCACAGATTCTAGCAGTGTATTTCTGCGTTGTGCAATCCCTGCGCGGCACAGGGCCACGCATCACCATGCGATCGGTGCGACATCCGGACGGTGCGCCGCCAGCCAGGCGTTCACGGCCGAGAAATGCCGGCAGCCGATGAAGGGCCGGGGCGGGCGCGTCGCGGCCCGCGGCGACGGGTGGTTGGCGGTGAACACCGCATGGCGGGTGGTGTCGACCAGCAGCCGCTTGCGCTGCGCGGGCGCACCCCACAGCAGGAACACGCAGGGGCCGGCCTCGCGCGAGACCTGCCGGATCAGTGCGTCGGTCAGCGCCTCCCAGCCGCGCTGCGCGTGGCTTTGGGGCTGGCCGTCCTCCACCGTCAGGGCGGTGTTGAGCAGCAGCACGCCCTGGCGCGCCCAGCGGGTCAGGTCGCCGTCCTTCGGGACGGCCGCGCCGGTGTCGGCGGCGACCTCCTTGTAGATGTTGCGCAGGCTGGGCGGCAGCCTCACCCCGGCAGGCACGGAAAACGCGAGCCCCTGGGCCTGCCCCGGGCCGTGGTACGGGTCCTGGCCCAGGATCACGACCTTGACCGACTCCAGCGGGGTCAGCTCCAGGGCGCGGAACACCTGGGCCGGGTAGACCACGGCGCCGGCCGCGACGCGGGCGTCGACGAAGTCGATCAGCGCCTGGCCGGCCGGCGAGGCACGGAACGCCTCGGTGGTGTCGCGCCAGCGGCCGCCGACGCGGTCGAAGCAGGCCGCCAGCGGCTCGCGCAGCCGGTTGTCGGCCTCGGCCGCAAACAGCCCCGCCTGGGTGCTCATGTGCCGAACAGGGCCGCCAACGCCACCCCGGGATCGTCGGCGCGCATGAAGGCCTCGCCGACCAGGAAGGCGTGCACGCCGGCGTCGCGCATGCGGCGCACGTCGCCGGGGCCCAGGATGCCGGACTCGGTGACCAGCAGCCGGTCGGCCGGCACCTCGGGCAGCATGCCCAGCGTGGTGTCCAGCGAGACCTCGAAGGTGCGCAGGTTGCGGTTGTTGATGCCCAGCAGCGGGGTCTTCAGGCGCAGCGCGCGTTCCAGCTCGGCGCGGCCGTGCACCTCGACCAGCACCGCCAGGCCATGCGCCTGCGCCACCGCCTCGAGGTCGGCCATCTGCGCGTCGTCCAGGCAGGCGGCGATCAGCAGGATGCAGTCCGCCCCCATCGCGCACGCCTCGTGGACCTGGTATTCGTCGACGATGAAGTCCTTGCGCAGCACCGGCAGCGGGCAGGCCTCGCGGGCCTGCCGCAGGTACTCGGGCGCGCCCAGGAAGAACTGGCGGTCGGTCAGCACCGACAGGCAGGCCGCTCCGTGGCGGGCGTAGCTGTCGGCGATCTCGGCCGGCACGAAGCGCTCGCGCAGCACGCCCTTGCTGGGGCTGGCCTTCTTGACCTCGGCGATCACCGCGGCGCGGCCGGCCTCGACCTTGGCCCGCAGGGCGGCGGCGAAGTCGCGCAGGTCGCGGCGCGCCTCGGCCTCGTCGCGCAGCGAGGCGGCGCTGCGGCGCGCGCGGGCGGCAGCGACCTCCTCGCGCTTGACCGCGACGATCTTCTGCAGGATGTCGCTCATGCGTTGCCCTTCAGCTTCTGCGTGACCGCGACGAACTGGCTCAGCTTGGCCAGCGCCTTGCCGGAAGCGACCGCCTCGCGCGCCATCCTGACGCCGTCGGCCACGGAATCGGCCACGTTGGCGCAGTACAGCGCCGCGCCCGCGTTGAGCAGCACGATGTCGCGCACCGGGCCGTCCTCGTTGGCCAGCGCGCGCTGGATGCACTGCACCGATTCCTCCTTGTTGGCCACGCGCAGCACGCGGGTGTCGTAGACCGGCAGGCCGAAGTCGGCCGGGTGGACGACGTACTCCTGCACCGTGCCGTTCTTCAGCTCGCCGATCAGGGTCTCGCCGGACAGCGAGATCTCGTCCATGCCGTTCATGCCGTAGACCACCATCACGTGCTCGGAGCCCAGGCGCTGCAGCACGCGCACCTGGATGCCGACCAGGTCGGGGTGGAACACGCCCAGCAGCTGGTTGGGCGCGCTGGCCGGGTTGGTCAGCGGGCCCAGGATGTTGAAGATGGTGCGCACGCCCAGCTCCTTGCGCACCGGCGCGGCGTGCTTCATCGAGGCGTGGTGGTTGGGCGCGAACATGAAGCCGATGCCGGTTTCCTCCAGGCACAGCGCGACCTGCTCGGGCGTGAGGTTGATGTGCACGCCCAGCGCCTCCAGCACGTCGGCGCTGCCCGAGCTGGACGAGACGCTGCGCCCGCCGTGCTTGGCCACGCGCGCGCCGGCCGCGGCGGCGACGATCATCGCCGCGGTCGAGATGTTGAAGGTGTGCGCCGCGTCGCCGCCGGTGCCGCACAGGTCGACCAGGTGCGTCTTGTCGGCCACGTGCACCGGGGTCGCGAACTCGCGCATGACCTGGGCCGCGGCGGCGATCTCGCCGATGGTCTCCTTCTTGACGCGCAGGCCGATGGCCAGCGCCGCGATCATCACCGGCGACATCTCGCCGCTCATGATGCGGCGCATCAGCTCCAGCATCTCGTCATGGAAGATCTCGCGGTGCTCGATCACGCGCACCAGCGCGTCGGTGTTGGTGATGGGCATGGCCAGTCGTCCTCCTCGGCTCAGTGGATGGTCAGGAAATTCTTCAGCATCGCGTGACCGTGCTCGGTCAGGATGGATTCGGGGTGGAACTGCACGCCCTCGATCGGCAGCTCCTTGTGGCGCACGCCCATGATCTCGCCGTCCTCGGCGGTGGACGTGACCTCCAGGCAGTCGGGCAGCGACTCGCGCTCCAGCGCCAGCGAGTGGTAGCGGATCACGGTGAACTCCCGGGGCAGGCCGCGGTAGACGCCCTGCTGGTCGGTGGTGATGACGCTGGTCTTGCCATGCATCAGGCGCTGCGCACGCACCACGTTGGCGCCCAGGGCCGCGCCGATGCTCTGGTGGCCCAGGCACACGCCCAGGATGGGCAGTCTGCCGGCGAAGTGGCGCACCGCGCTCACGCAGATGCCGGCCTCGGCGGGCGAGCAGGGCCCGGGCGACAGCACCAGGCGGTCGGGCCTCAGCTCGGCGATGCCCTCAAGCGTGATCTCGTCGTTGCGGTAGACCAGCACCTCGGCCCCGAGCTCGGCGAAGTACTGCACGAGGTTGAAGGTGAACGAGTCGTAGTTGTCGATCATCAGCAGCTTGGCCATCGGACCTCCGGGCATCACAGGTGTCGTTGTTCGGGCAGACGGCCGCGCAGGCGCGCGCCGGCAGGCCGGCCGGCGGCGCCGGTCGGCACGGAAGCGGGGGACAGGGGCGTCGCACGCCAGGCGCCGCAAGCCGTCCCGGCGGCGCGCAGGCGCCAGCGAGCCGGGCCGGGCAGCGGCCCGACGGGCAGGGATTCTGGGGAGGACTTGAGGGGCATCCGGCAACACTCCTGGGTTCTGGAGCCGCCGTGCCGGGGAGCTATCTGCTGAACCTTGCCCACCGAGACGGCGGCAAGGCGCGGTTCTGAACCGCAACGACGTGCCGCTTCCTCAACGGAAGCGCCACCACTGGGCAACGTGAATCGAGACGAAGCGGTTCATCAGCACAGGACGTTCAGCAGGCTGGGACAGGCGCGGGACGCCGCCCGGCAGCCGTGGCGCATGTTAGCACGTTCGCACGCGCGCGGCGGCAGGACCGCCGCGCGCGTGCGGGACGCCCGGCGCTTACGCCGCGGCGTCGGGCTGGGCGGACGGAGCCGCGCGGCGGAACGCCTCGAGCTCCATGCAGGCCGCCTCGACCTGGGCGATCAGCGGCCAGCGTGACAGGTCCACCTTGAAGCGACGCGCGCTCTCGATCTGCGGAATCAGGTAGACGTCGGCCAGCGTCGGGCTGTCGCCGTAGCTGAAGCGGCCGCGCCTGGTGTCGGCGGCCAGGAACGCCTCGTAGGCATCGAAGCCCGCCGAGATCCAGTTGCCGGCCCAGGCATTGATCGCCGCGTCGTCGGCCCCGAACTGCTTGCGCAGGTACTCGAGGATGCGACGGTTGTTGATCGGGTGCACGTCGCAGCCGACGATGGCCGCCAGCGCACGCACCTTGGCGCGGCCGTCGGCGTCGGCCGGCAGCAGCGCGGGCGTCGGGTACTTCTCCTCCAGCCACTCGATGATGGCCGGCGACTGGATCAGCACCTGCTCGCCGGTGTCGAGCGCGGGCACCAGCTGCTGCGGGTTGATCGCCTTGAAGTCGGCCGACAGGTGCGCTTCCTTGCCCAGGTGCACCGCGATGTACTCGTAGCTCAGCCCCTTGAGGTTGAGCGCGATGCGGGTGCGGTGCGAGGTGCCGCTGCGCCAGAAGTTGTACAGGCGGAAAGCCGCGCTCATGCCGCGGCTCCGACGGTCAGGGTGACCTCGCCCACGCCTTCGACGCGGCCGACCAGGCGGTCGCCCGGCACCACCGGGCCGACGCCCTCGGGCGTGCCGGTGTAGATCAGGTCGCCCGGCTCCAGGTGATAGAACTGCGACAGGTCGGCGATGATCTCGCGGATGTTCCAGATCAGCTTGTCCAGGTCGGACGACTGCTTGGTCTGGCCGTTGACTTCCAGCGTGATCGCGCCCTTCTCGATCACCACGCCTTCCATCGGGACGATCTCGCTGCAGATCGCGCCCTGCTCGATGTCCTTGCCGAGGTCCCAGGGGCGGCCCTTGTCGCGCGCGGCCAGCTGCAGGTCACGGCGCGTCATGTCCAGGCCCGCGGCGTAGCCGTAGATGATCCCGTGGGCCTGCTCGGCGCTGACCTGGAAGCCGGGCTTGCCGACGGCCAGCACCAGCTCCATCTCGTAGTGGTAGTTCTGCGTGCCCGCCGGGTACGGCACGGTGGCGCCGCTGTCGACCAGGGTCTGCGGCGACTTGGTGAAGTAGAACGGGCGCTCGACGGACTTGTCGACCGGGCGGCCCATCTCGACGGCGTGCGCGTGGTAGTTGCGGCCGACGCAGAAGATGCGGTTGACCGGGAAGCGGACGCTCTGGCCGCGGATCGGCAGGGTCGGGACGGCGCGCGGGGGGAACAGGTATTGGGTCATGGATCGTGGAATGGAAACGGTTCAGGACATCGAGGGCATCGCCGGCGCGTCGCCGTCGCGGACCTCGTAGACGCCGAGCTTGCGGTGCAGCGGCGATTCGTCGGCCACGAACACGAAGGCCGGCTCCTTCGCGGAGTCGTTCTTCAGCGTGGTGGGGGTGTAGCCCGGGATGCAGCAGGTGTCGGACTTGCTCAGGTCGAACGAGCGGCCGCCGCCCTCGACACGCACCGCACCCTCGATGACGTGGTAGACCGCCGCCGGCGAGCGCGCCGGCAGGTTCAGGGTCTGGCCCGGGCGCAGCATCATGGCGTGGAAGCCGAGGATGTTCTCGGCTTCGTCGCCGGTTTCCGGGTTGACGTAGGTGACCTGCACGTGCTGCAGGTCGGGCTGGTCGGCTGCCAGCGACTGCAGCGCCGCCTTGGTCTCGGCCCAGGGGTAGCGCATCATCGGATAACGCCGGCCGCTGCGGCCGAACACCGGGGTCGGCACCACGCCGGCGCGGGCGTAGGCGCGCTCGCCGCGGCCGGGCTTGACCTGCTGGCGGTCGCCGTTGAGGTGGTAGCTGGCCTCGATGTAGTAGACCAGCGGCAGGTCCAGCACGTCCAGCCAGATCACCGGGTCGGTGCCGTCATGGCCGTGCTCGTGCCACAGGCCGGTCGGCGTGAGGATCAGGTCGCCCGGGCTCATCGGGCACTTCTCGCCCTCGACGGTGGTCCAGGCGCCCTCGCCCTCGACGACCATGCGGATCGCGTTGGGCGTGTGGCGGTGGCTCGGCGCCCACTCGCCCGGCAGCAGCAGCTGCATGCCGAGGTAGATCGCGGCGCTGGCCTGCATCTTCTCCAGCGTGTGGCCGGGGTTGGCCAGCACCAGCACGCGGCGCTCGGCCTTCTCGATCGGGGTCAGGTCGCCCGCGTGCAGCAGCAGCGGGCGGATCTCCTGGTACTTCCAGTGCGTCGGCACGGTCTGGCGCGCCGGCACCTTGGGCGGCAGCACGCTGCGCAGGCTGGGCCACAGGGGCACCAGGTTGCGCTCGCGCAGGGCGTCGACGTAGTCCTTGGGCAGGTCTTCCAGGCGGCCCAGTTCAAGGCTCATGACGGTCTCCTCGTGGATGGATCAGTGGTCCGCGGCCAGGCAGTTGTCGACGTTCCAGCCGTACAGCCACTCGAGCGCGTCGTAGAAGCGCTCGGGCGAACGGCCGCGCCACAGGTCGTTGCGGACCAGGCGCTCGACGCCCTTGGCGTGGTAGATGCGACCCATCTCGCGGCTGGACAGCACGATGCGCGCGGTGCGCGCGACGCGCGAGCGCTGGTACAGGTCCAGCGCCTTGGCCCAGTCGTTGCCGTGCACGCGCAGTGCCTCGCCCAGCGTCACGGCGTCTTCCATCGCCATGCAGGCGCCCTGCGCCATGTACTGGGTGGTCGGGTGGGCGGCGTCGCCCAGCAGGGTCACGCGGCCGAAGGTCCAGGTGTCGATCGGGTCGCGGTCGGCGGTGGCCCAGCGCTTCCAGCTCTTGGGCAGGTCGATCAGCTGGCGCGCCTGCGGCACGATGCCCTGGAAGTAGCTCTGCACTTCCTCCTTGCTCCCCTCGGTGACGCCCCACTGCTCCTGCTGGCGGCTGTGGAAGGTCACGACCACGTTGTACTGCTCGCCGCCGCGCAGCGGGTAGTGCACCAGGTGGCAGTGCGGGCCGGCCCACAGGCTGGCGGCGTTCCACTGCAGGTCCTTGGGGAACTCGGACTTGTCGACCACGGCGCGGTAGACCACGTGGCCGGTCACGCGCGCGGGGTCGCCCACGTACTGCTCGCGCACCACGCTCTTGACGCCGTCGGCGCCGATCAGGGCCTGGCCCTTGTAGGCGTTGCCGTGCTGGTCATAGATGGTGACGGTGTCGGCGTCCTGCTCGACGCGCACGATGCGGGTGCTGGTGTGAAAGCTGGCGCGGTCGGATTCCTCCACGCCTTCCAGCAGCGACTTGTGCACGTCGACGCGGTGGATCACCGCGTAGGGGTTGTTGAAGCGCTTGCGGAAGGCCTCGCCGGTCGGGATGCGGCCGATCTCCTTGCCGTCCACCGCATCGTGCATGACCATGTAGTCGGTGTAGACGGCGCGGCCGCGGGCACGCTCGCCCACGCCCAGCGCGTCGAAGGCATGGAAGGCGTTCGGGCCGAGCTGGATGCCGGCACCGATCTCGCCGATCTCGTCGGCCTGTTCGAACACCTTCACCTCGAAGCCGCGGCGCACCAGCGCCAGCGCGGCTGCCAGGCCGCCGATGCCGCCGCCGGCAATCAGCACGGGAAGTTTCTGAGCAGCAGTCATGGGGTCTCCTCTGAATCGGGTCGCCGAAGGTTAGGAAGCTGCTGCTATCAAGTAAATGCGTAGCCCGATATACCTGCTATCGAGATTCTTGATAACACGGTCCCGCGGGGCCGCCGGGGCCGCTGGCGTACGGTTGGTTACTTGCCGTGCAGCGCGGCCAGCGTGGCGCGCAGCCAGGTGTGGCCGGCGTCGAGGTGGAAGCGCTCGTGCCAGTGCTGCTTGACGTCGAAGGGCGGCAGCTCGACCGGCGGGTCGAGCACGGCGATGCGCTCCTGGTGCGACAGCGCCTCGCCGAGCCGGCGCGGCACGATCACCAGCAGCTCGGTGGTGGCGACCAGGCGCGCGACGCCCAGGAAGCTGGGCACCTTGAGCACGATGCGACGCTCCCAGCCGTGGGCCTGGAACACCTTGTCGACGATGGCGTGGCCGGTGCCCGAGGTGGTGACGACGATGTGCCCCTCGGCGACGAACTGCTCGCGCGTGGGCCGCGCGTGGATGCGGGGGTGGTTGCGCGCGGCCAGGCACACGAAGTCCTGCCGGAACAGGGTCTGCTGGTAGAAGCCGGCCTCCAGGTGCGGCATGAAGCCCACCGCGAGGTCGACCTCGCCGGACTCCAGGCGCCGGCCGGTGTCCAAGCTGGTGCGCTCGGTCTCGACCGTGACGCCGGGCGCGACGCGCCGCAGGTGGTTGATCAGCGTGGGCAGCACCACGATCTCGCTGATGTCGGTCATCGCGATGCGGAACTGGCGCGTCGCGGTGGCGGGATCGAAGGTGGCGCGCGCGCCCGAGAGCTCGTCCAGCGTCTGCAGCGCGGAGACCACCGCCGGGTAGATCTGCTTCGCGTACGGCGTGGGCTCCATGCCGCGCGAGGTGCGGCAGAACAGCGGGTCGCCGAAGTGGCGCCTCAGCTTGGCGAGCGCGGTACTGACGTTGGCCTGCGCGACGCCGAGTCGCTCGGCCGCCCGCGAGACGTTCTGCAGGCGGTACACCTCGACGAAGACGTGCAGCCAGTCGATGTTGAGTCGGGTCATCGGTGGGGACGGGGCAGCGCGCGGCAGCGGCACCGCGCGCACCGACGGCTAGTGTGCCCGCGAATCGCGCCGGGCGTGCGCGCCAGGCGCACGCCGACCACCCCGGCCGGCCCCGAAGGCAGGCCCCGGCTCAGGCCTGCTTGAGCAGCGGGCTGTCGATCTGCTCCAGCACGCGGCGCACGGCCGGGCGCTGCAGCAGCCGGTCGCGCAGCCGGCGGAAGTTCGGCCACGGGTCCAGCGCCAGGCCGTCCAGCGCGCACCAGTTGGCGTAGACCATCAGCTGGTAGTCGCACGAGCTCGGCCGGTCGCCGCCCAGCACCCAGTCCTTGCCTGCCAGCAGGCCGTCGATGCGCTGCAGGCAGCGCTCGAACAGCTCGCGGCCGGTGGCCTGGATCTGCGCATGGCAGGCGGCCTCGGGCGTGAAGCGCGCCGGCATGCGGACCTGGCGGCGTGCCGGCTGCGCGGAGGCGGCCAGCCACGCCAGCAGCGACACGCCCTGAGCGAACCCGAACGGGTCCTTGGGCAGCAGCCCGGCCTCGGGATAGGCCTGGGCCAGCCAGGCGTGGATCGCGGTGGTCTCCGTCAGCACCCCGGCCTCGGTGCGGATCGCCGGCACCGTGCCGAGCGGGTTGATCTGCCGGTAGGCGCTGCGGTCGCCGGCGAGGTCGACGTACACCGCCTCGTGCGGGATGCCCGCGTCCGCGAGCGCCAGTTGCGCGCCCAGGGAACACGCCAGGGGGTGGTAATACAGGGTCAGCATCGTCCAGGTCTTCTGCGGGCGCCGCCCGGTGGAGGCGGCGCCCGTCGATGGTGGTTGCAACAGGCCGCGAATCTACACGTTCGTCAGAACGAGTGCCGCAGGCCGACGACGGCGCCCTTCATGCGCGGGTTGCCGTCGGCCAGGCCGTTGACACGCGGCGCGGTCGTGCCCGCCCCGAGCGCGTAGTTCGAGCCGTTGCGGTTGTCGACCGTGCCCAGCGTGGCGTAGACCATGGTGCGCTTGGACAGCGGGTACTGTCCGCCGATGGCCAGCCAGGTGGCGTCGCGGCTGCCCGGGTCGACGTCGTAGTCCGAGCGATCCTGCACGCGCACCACCTGCGCGTAGGTGGTCCAGGCGCCGATCGGCACGCGCACGCCGACGTTGATCAGGCGGAACTCCGCCGCGTTGGTGCCCGACACCCCGGCCATGCGGGTCAGCGCGCCGGTGCAGGTCACGCAGGAGTTCTTCTCGTTGGAGAAGCCGACGTACAGGCGCGCCGGACCGAAGTCGTAGCTGCCGCCCAGGGTGTAGCCCTGCGCATCGCCGTTGGCGCTCTTGTTGTTGGCGCCGTTGATGCGCGCGCCGGCCAGCACCACGTCCAGCGGGCCCTTGGTGTAGCGCAGCGAGGCGCTGACGGTGCGGCCCTGGGTGGGAGACTTCTCGCCGAAGGCACCCAGCACCCGGAACTCGAAGCCGTCGAAGTTGGGCGAGACGTACAGCACCGCATTGTCGGCGCGCGCCGACAGGCCCACGCCCAGCAGCGGGCGGTTGGCCACGCCGCTGCGGTTGATCGACAGCACCCCGCCGTGGCCGACCCAGCCGAACGCGTCGATCGGGTTGAGCGCCTGGTAGTACGGCATCAGCAGGCGGCCCATCGTGACCGCGCCCCAGCTCTTGGAGGCCAGGCCCACCGAGGCCTCGCGGCCGAAGGCCCGGCCGCCTTGCGCCAGCACGCCGTCGTCGGGGGTGAAGCCCTGCTCGAGGCGGAAGGTGGCCTTCAGGCCGCCGCCGAGGTCTTCGGAACCGGTGAAGCCCAGGCGGCTGCCGGCCGAGCCGCCCGCGATCATGCGCGAATGCGTGCTGCCGCCGCCGTTGGTGGCTTCCAGCCCCAGGTCCACCAGGCCGTACATCGTCACGCTGCTTTGCGCGCCGGCCACGCCGGCGGCGAGGCCGACGCCCAGGCCCAGCGCGATGCGGGCCGCACGGCCCAGCGGCGTCCGACGCGTCGCGCCGTGGCGCGCCGCACGATCCTGACGGGTGTGGTGTCGAGAGTTCACTCAGAGTCTCCTGGTCGTTGTGGTGTGGGTCTGCCGGAGGCCGGCCGCGGCCTGGACCGCCTGCATGGCGGCCTGTGCCCCGGACGGTTGCGCACGGCACGGGCGGGTCGGATCACGGCCGACCCATGGGAGCCAGCGCCCTCCTGCAGTATGTTTTACGTATGCTGATTGTCAGCACACTGATGTTAAAGGCGCGAAAACGGGAGCGTCAATTTGCAAAGCCTGCGATCGAGGCCGATTCGCCGCGTTCTATGGGTTTTTCCTAGTAATGACAGGCCACATCGGCCGGATCCATGTGCGCGTGTCGCATGATCCGATGCAGAAAACGAAATCCAGTCGCCCGCTTCTCGCATAACTGTCCGTATGCTGAATTTGTGCCGGAAGGGCGACGGCGCACGCGCCGGCGCGCCGCCGCGGCGGGCGCGGCGGCGGCTCGGGCCGCGGAAGGGGAAGGCCGCAGCGTCAGTCGACGCTGATGCCGAAGGCGCGGACGATGCGCCCGAACTGGTCGAAGTCGGCGCGCACGCGGGTGGCGAAGTCCTGCGGCGAGCCGCCGACCACCACCTCGCCCAGTGCGGCGAAGCGGCGTCGGGTCTCGGGCTGCGCGAGCACCTGGTTGATGGCCTGGCCGACCTTCGCGACGGTGGCGGCGGGCGTGCCGGCCGGGGCGAACACGCCGAACCAGGTCTCGAACGCCACGTCGCGGAAACCCTGCTCGGCGAGCGTCGGCACCTCGGGCAGCAGCGGCGAGCGCTGCGCCTGGGTCACCCCGATGGCGACCAGCTGCCCGGACTGCAGGTAGCTGCTCGCCGAGGCCAGGTCGCTGAACACCACCGTCACGTGGTCGCCCAGCAGGTCGCTGAGCGCCGGGGCGACACCCTTGTAGGGCACGTGGGTCAGCGGCACGTCGGCGGCCTGGCGGAACAGCTCGCCGGCAATGTGCATCGGGGAGCCGGCGCCCGGCGTGCCGTAGCTCACCGGCTGCTCCTTCGCTCGCGCGGCCAGCGCCCGCGCATCGCGCAGGCCCTGCGCAGGCCGTGTGACCAGCAACAGCGCGCCGCGGCTGAGCTGCACCACCGGGGCGAGGTCGGTCATCACGTCGACGGCGCCGCCGGCCGCCTTGGGCAGCACGTGCGGCGTGGTCACCAGCGTGATCGGCGTGACCAGCAGGGTCTGGCCGTCGGCCGGCGAGCGTGCGGTCAGCGCCGCAGCCAGCATGCCGCTCGCCCCCGGCTTGTTCTCGACCACCACCGGCCGCTGCAGCACGCCCTGCAGGCGCTCGGCCAGCACGCGGGCGATCACGTCGGTGCCACCGCCGGCAGCGTTGCCGACCACCAGCATGACCGGCTTGCCCGGCGCGGGCCAGTCCTGCACGGGCGCAGCCTGCGCGACGCCCAGGCCCAGCAGGGCGGCCAGCCCGAGCCTGCACAGCCATGCGAACGTCATGCGCATGGAAAGGCTCCTTCGGCTCACTCGGCGGTGATGCCGAATTCCTTCACGATGCGGCCGAAGCGGGTGTACTCGTCGCGCATCAGCTGGGCGAAGGTCTGGGTCGAGCCACCCACCGGCACCTCGCCTTGCGCCTTGAACTTCTCCTGGATGTCGGGCATCTCGAGGATGGCGTTGATCTCCTTGTTGATGCGCTCGACCTGGGCGGCCGGCGTGCCGCGCGGTGCGAACAGGCCGAACCAGCCGGTCACCTCGACGCCCTTGATGCCCTGCTCGGTCAGCGTGGGGACGTCGGGCAGCAGCGGGGTGCGGTTCGGCTCCGGCACGGCCACCGGCACCAGCCGGCCCGACTGGATGTGCGGCAGCGCCGCGCCCAGCGAGCTGATCGCCAGCGGCAGCTGGCCGCCCATCAGGTCCACCAGCGCCGGGCTGGTGCCGCGGTAGGGCACGTGGATCAGGTCGACGCCGGCCGCGCGGGCGTAGAGCATGCCGACGATGTGCTGCGGCGAGCCGTTGCCGGCCGAGCCGAACGGCAGGCCGGGCTTGCTGCGGGCGAGTTTCGTCAGCTCCTGCGCGTCCTTCACGCCCTGCGACGGGGTCGTGACGATGATCAGCGTGCTGCGCGTGACCTGCACCACCGGCACCAGGTCGTTGAGCACGTTGACGTCGCTGGCCGCCCCCGGCTGCACGTGCGGGGCGATCACCAGCGTGTTGGGCGCGAACAGCAGCGTGTGGCCGTCCGCCGGCGACTTGGCGACCAGGTTGACCGCCATCGTGCCGCCGGCCCCCGGCTTGTTCTCGACGATCACCGGCTGCTTCAGGCGCCGCTGCAGCTGCTCGGCCAGCGCGCGCGCCAGCGTGTCGGTGCCGGCACCCGGCGCGAAGCCGACGACGATGGTGATCGGGCGGTCCGATCCGCTGGACTGGGCCGATGCGGGGGCGACCAGCGCGAGCGCCGCGCAGGCCGCGCCGATCCAGCGCATGGGGCGGGAAGCGAAGATGGAGCGGAAGTTCATCGGTTGTCTCCTCGTCGATGTGGTCTCTGTGTGTGTCCTGCCGTTGAACGCTCCGGTTCAATCGCCAGGGGAGAAGGAAATGGCAAAGCGCAGCCGGTCCGCACACCGGCTGCGGGGGGAACAAGCAAAGGGGGAAAGGCGGCGTCGCTGCATCAGGCCGCCGTCACGGGCACGTCCATCGCGCCGATGCGGTCGATCTCGCAATGCATGCGGTCGCCCGGCAGCACCGGACCGACGCCCTCGCAGGTGCCGGTCATGATGATGTCGCCCGGCCACAGCGTGTAGAAGCTGGAGGCCCAGGCGATCTGCGTCGCGATGTCCATGATCATGTGCGCGGTGTTGGAGCGCTGGCGCGGCTCGCCGTTGACCGCCAGGCTCAGGTCCAGCGCCTGCGGGTCCGGGATCTCGTCGGCCGTCACCAGCCACGGGCCGCACACCGCGTAGCTGTCGATGGACTTGCGCAGCGAGCGGTCCTCCGGGCCACGCACCACCATGTCCAGCGCGATGCAGTAGCCGGCCACGTACGACAGTGCGTCCTCGCGCGTGACGTTGGCCGCGGGGCGGCCGATCACCACGCCCAGCTCCATCTCGTGGTGCGTCGAGCGTTCCGGGAAGCGCACCCGCACGCCCTCGCCCGGGCCCACCAGCGCGCTGGTGGCCTTGAGGAACAGGCCCTGCTCCTCGATGCCGCCGCGGTAGCGGTCGGTGAAGGTGGCGCGGTCGGCCTCGGCTTCCTCGACGTGCTTGAGGTAGTTCACCGGCACGCCGATGATCTTGGTCGGCGCCTGCACGGGGCTGAGCAGCTTCACCTGCGACACCGGCAGCGCCGCGGCGTGCGGCAGCAGCCGGTCGATCTCGGCACGCACGGCATCCAGGTGGGCGACGAGGGCGTCGCCCTTCGGTCCCGCCGGGTAGGTCGGCGCGGGCAGCACGCGCAGCGCCTCGCTGACGTCATGCACCCGGTCGCCGACGACGACCCCGAGGCGGTGGTTGTCGAACCAGCACAGCTTCATCGCATCGCGCTCCTGTCCGGCCCGCCGCTCACAGCCGCACGCCGATGCGCGCGCCGTCGAGCGTCGCGTGCAGCAGGCGGCGCGGCGCGAGGCAGTCGCCGATGCGGTAGACCTCGCCCTCGATCTGCGGGAAGCTGCGCGGCGCGCTGCCGCAGGCGAACACGATGCTGTCGATCTCCTCGCCCTCGCTCACCTGTTTGGTGAACACGTTGCGCAGGCGCGGCACGCGGCCGGCCTCGATCAGCTCGGTCAGCGGCATCAGGCGCACGTTCTTCTCGAGCAGGCGCTTGAGCACGAAGTGCTGGATCGACCACTCCAGGCCCTGGCCGATGCCGACGTTCTCGGACAGCAGCGTCACTTCCTTGCCCTGCTCGGCCAGGTACAGCGCGGCAAGCACCGGCGGCTGGCCGTCCATCAGCCCGCCGACCACCAGGACGCGGCGGCCCAGCTGCGCCGGGTTGTCCAGGATCTCCAGCGCGTTGAACACCGGCACGGTGTCCACGCCCGGCACATCCGGGATCACCGGGGTCGAGCCGATGGCCAGCACCGTGGCGTCGGGCTTGTGCTTCGCGACGAACTCGGGCGTGGCCTCGGTGTTGAGCAGCACCTCGACGCCCTGCGCGCGGATCTCGCGCTTGAGCGTGTCGATCAGCGTGATCATCTCGCGGCGCGAGGGGTCGCGCGCCAGCGTCGCGACGGTGCCGCCCAGCTGGTCGCTCTTCTCGACCAGCGTGACCTGGTGGCCTCGGGCCGAGGCGATGCGCGCGGCCTCCAGCCCGGCGGGGCCGCCGCCGACGATCAGCACGCGCTTGGGCTTGTCGATCAGCTGCACCTTCAGGTCCAGCTCGCGGCCGGCCATCGGGTTGACCGGGCAGGACGAGACGCGGTCCGGGAAGTGGCACTCGTTGAGGCCGGCGCACTTGCGCACCTCCTGCGCGCGGCCCTCGGCCAGCTTGCGCGGCAGGTGCGGGTCGGCGATCAGCGCGCGGGTCAGGCCGATCATGTCGGCATGGCCGTTGGCGATGATGCCCTCCATCTGCCACGGGTCGTTGATGCGGCCGGTGACGATCAGCGGCACCGTGCAGACCTCCTTGATGCGCGAGGCCGCCGGCACGTTGAAGCCCGAGGGGATGAAGCTGGAGGCGACGTACGGCGTCACCACGCCCTTCTGCAGCGCGCCGATCGTGCCGGCCGTGACGTTGACGTAGGCCAGCGAGTTCGTGATGCGCTTGACCACCGCCTTGATGTCCTCGGTGGTCATGCCGCCCTCGACATCCTGGTAGCCGCTGATGCGCACGCCGATCGGGAAGTCGTCGCCGCAGCGGGTCTTGATCTCGTCGATGATCTCGAGCAGGAAGCGCATGCGGTTTTCCGCGCTGCCGCCGTAGCGGTCGGTGCGGCGGTTGGTCGCCGGCGACAGGAACTGCTCGACCAGGTAGCCGTGCGTGCAGTGGATCTCGGCGCCGTCCAGCCCGGCCTTCTTGATGCGCTCGGCCGAGCGCGCGAACAGCTTGACGATGCGGCGCACCTCGTCGGTGGTCAGCTCGTGCGAGGCCATGCGCACGTGGTCGTCCGCGAGGCCCGAGGGCGAGACCATCGGCTGGAAGGTGTCGGGCAGGCGGATCGAGCCGCGGTTGGCGATCTGACCGAAGCAGTACGCGCCGTGCCGGTGCACGATGTCGGCGCGCGCGCGCAGGCGCGGGATCAGCGTCTCGTCGAAGTACGCGGCGCCTTCCTCGCTCTCGGGATCGGGCGTGCCGTCGCCGTCGCCCGCGTAGGCGGGCACCACCTTGCCGGTGTTGATGAAGTTGATGCTCGAGACCGTCTCGTGGAGGATGGGGATGCCGACCAGGCCGACGCCGCCCTTGACGCGCTCCTCCAGGTAGGCGAGGTAGCGCTCGTCGTTCATCTTCGGGTTGTGCGTGGTCAGCATGAAGCGGTTGCGCACCTGCTTGCCGCCGATCTGGATCGGGCTGAGGAGTCGGCTGAATTCCTGTGTCGTCATCTCGGTTCCTTGTGTGATGTAGTCGCGGGGCGTTCTGTTCGTCGGCGGGGCCGGGCTCAGGCCGACTGGGTACGGGTCTCCTCGGTCAGCAGGCCGAGGCGGCGCAGCACGTCGCCGTCGGACACCATGAACAGGCGGGCGTCGCCGTCCAGGCTGCGGTGCGTGACCCACTGGTGCTGCGGGATCGTGAAGATGTCGCGCGGCCCCCAGGCCACGACGTGCTCGCCGATGCGCGATTCGCCGTGGCCTTCGGTGACGCAGCACACGACGTTGGCATTGGTGCGCGAAGGCAGCGTGGGGCTGCCGGCATCCACCTGCACCAGGCGGGTGTCGAGGAAGGCCATCGCGTTGCCGCCGGTCAGCGGGTTGGCGTAGCGCACCCGGCGCGCGCCGTCGGGCGAGCGCGGCGCCTGCGCGAGCGCACGCACCGCATCGGCGTAGGGATAGCGGAACAGCGGCGAGTGGTCCTGCCGGCCGAGCACCTCCTCGGGCACGATGGCCGGCGCGCAGAACGCGGCGTCGGGCATGGTCTGCGGCTTCTGCGCAATCGGGCCGGGCTGGAACTGCACGGTGCCCAGGTAAAGGTGCAGCGGCACGTCCAGCACGTCCAGCCACATCACCGGCTCCTGCCCGTCGTGGCGGTGTTCGTGCCAGCACCAGGCGGGCGTGAGCACCAGGTCGCCGAAGTGCATCGGGCATTCCTTGCCGTCGACCAGCGTCACCGCACCCTCGCCCTCGAGCAGGAAGCGCAGCGCGTTCATCGAATGGCGGTGCGGCCGCGCGGTCTCGCCGGGCAGCAGGCACTGGATCGCGGCCAGCACGTTGCCGCAGGTGAACTCGTCGGCCAGCGACTGCGACTGCGGGCTCATCAGCTGCAGCACGCGGCGCTCGACCGCCGCCGGGGAGGTCTCCTGGAAGGCGCGCTCGATCAGCGGGCGCAGCTCGCTCCAGCGCCACTGGTGCGGTGGCAGCGGCGCGGGCGGCGGCTTGTGCGCGTTCGGGCTTTCCCACAGCGGCGCCAGGTGCGCCGCATGCCAGACGCTGGAGCGGGATTCGTTCGTGCTCATGGTCGGATCCCCGTCAGAGCTTGAAGGCTTCGAAGGTGCCGGGATGGAACAGGTCTTCCGGGGTCACCAGTCGCGAGGACAGGCCCTGGCTGTGGTGGGTGCGGAAGAAGGTCTCCAGCACGTGGCGGTTGGCGTCGATGCCGTAGGACCAGTAGTCCTCGC
>Ga0207874_1000124_pt1 | contig 116157 bp, 100 predicted proteins | sample HigsolmetaAR201D_FD_184833 | JGI IMG/M metagenome (GOLD analysis project Ga0207874, IMG submission 184833) | Ionic liquid and high solid enriched microbial communities from the Joint BioEnergy Institute, USA - AR20-1-D (SPAdes) (version 2) ... | reverse complement strand
TGTTGCCCTCCTGGATCAGGTCCAGGAACTGCAGGCCGCGGTTGGTGTACTTCTTGGCGATGGAGATCACCAGGCGCAGGTTGGCCTCGACCATCTCCTTCTTGGCCTTGCGCGCCTTGGCCTCGCCGTAGGCCAGCGCGCGGCTGATCTCCTTGAGGTCTGCGAGCGTGACCATCATCGCCTTCTCGAGGGCGATGATCGCCTCCTGCTCGGCGATGATCTGGCCCTTGACCTCGCGCAGGCCGCTGGCCCACTTCTGCTTGCGCTTGAGCATCTCCTCCACCCAGCCCAGGTTGGTCTGGTTGCCTTCCCAGGCGCGGAGGAAATCCTTGCGCGGCATCTTCGCGACCTGGGTGGACAGGTCGTGGATGCGGCGCTCGTGCTCCTTGACCTCGCCGACCACGTCGCGCAGCTTCTTGACCAGCGCGTCGGTCAGCGGCATCGGCAGGCGGAAGGTGACGAACTGCGCGGCCATCTCCTCGCGCAGCTTCAGCACCTGCTTGGCGCCGGGGCCGTGCTTGGCGTAGGCCTTCTGGAACCTGGCGTAGGTGGCCGCCAGCTCCTCCATGCGGCGGGCGACCTCGGCCGGGTCCGGGCCGGTGGCGGGGCTGTCGTCCGCATCGTCCGCGGCCGCCTCCTCGTCCTCCTCGTCCTCCTCGTCGAGGAGGTCGGTCTCGGGGATCTCGGCGTCCTCGACCGGCAGCGGCTCTTCCTCGGCCTGGTCGTTGAAGCCGATCACCACCTCGGGCAGGCGCTTCTTGCCGGCCTTGTGCAGGTCGTACTCCTCCAGCAGCATCTGCACCGACCACGGGAAGCTGGCCAGCGCGGAAGCCATCTGGTTCAGGCCTTCCTCGATGCGCTTGGCGATGGCGATCTCGCCCTCGCGGGTCAGCAGCTCGACCGTGCCCATCTCGCGCATGTACATGCGCACCGGGTCGGTGGTCCGGCCGCCCTCGCTGTCGAGCGAGCTCAGCGCGGCGGCAGCCTCCTCGGCCGCCGTCTCGTCGACGTCGGTGCCGGGGGCGGTCTCGCCGCTGAGCAGCAGGGTCTCGGCATCGGGTGCGACTTCGTGCACATCGATGCCCATGCCGGTGATCATCCCGATGATGTCTTCGATCTGCTCGGGATCGACCAGATCGTCGGGCAGGTGGTCATTGACCTCGGCATAGGTCAGGTAACCCTGCTCCAGCCCCTTGGAGATCAGGAGCTTGAGATCGGAGTGTTGGGCAGGACGCTCGTTCGCCATGTGGCGCACCAGAATGGATGGAGAAAAGGGAACCCTTAATTGTACCAGCCTCCCCGGGGCGGGTCCGTGCCCGCGGGGATCGCGCCCGGCCCCGGGGGGCCGGACATGGGTCACGATATGGGGACAGGGCTCCGTCTTTCCAGTACTTGCGCGGAAAAAGCGGGCCGGACGGGCCAGATCGCGGTTTGTGTCCGGTTCAGGCCCGGAGCAGGAAGGTCACCGGTCCGTCATTGGTCAGGCTGACCGCCATGTACGCCCCGAACCGGCCCGTCTCCACCGCCCCCCGGTGCCGGGCCCGGCACTCGGCCACCAGCCGGTCGAAGACCTGGCGGGCCTCGTCCGGGGGCGCCGCGGTGCTGAAGCTGGGCCGCATCCCGGAGCGGGTGTCCGCCGCCAGCGTGAACTGGCTGACCAGCAGCAGCCCGCCGCTGGTGTCCGCCAGCGACAGGTTCATGCGCCCGGCCTCGTCGGGGAAGACCCGGTAGCCCAGCAGCCGCCCGGCCATCCGCGCGACCTGGTCCTCGCCGTCGCCGGGCTCCACGCCCACCAGCGCCAGCAGCCCGGGGCCGATCCGGCCCACGCATTCGCCGTCCACGTCCACGCGGGCCGCGGTGACACGCTGTATCAAGGAGATCATCCCGGCATTGTAGGGGCGGCCGGGGCGCATCCTGCCAGGGGGGCGGTTGCCGACCCCCTATACAATGCCGCCATGACCCGCCTCCTCGCACGGCTGCTGTACCTGCTCGCCGGCCTCGTCGCCCGCCTGCCCTGGCCGGTGCTGCGCGCGCTGGGCGATGCGCTGGCGTGGCTGTGGCTGAAGTCCGGCGCCCGCGAGAGCCGGGTCGCGGAAATGAACCTCGCCATCGCCTACCCGGACATGCTGCCGGCGCAGCGCGAGGAGTGGCGCCGGGCGGTGCTGCGGACCACCGCGCGGCAGGCGCTGGAGACGCTGCGGCTGTGGACGCGGCCCCATGCCGAGAACCTGGCGATGATCGTGGAGGCCCACGGCGTCGAGCTGTTCGACGCGGCGCTGGCCTCGGGCAAGGGCGTGATCGTCGCCGCGCCGCACTTCGGCAACTGGGAACTGCTGAACCAGTGGCTGGCGGCGAAGACGCCACTGGCCATCCTCTACCGGCCGCCGGAATCGGCGGTCGGCGAGGCCTTCCTGCGCCTGGTGCGCGCCCACGACGACCCCTCGCGCGTCACCCAGGTCCGCGCCGAGGGCCCCGGCATCCGCGCGCTGTACAAGCGGCTGCGCGACGGCGGCGTGGTCGGCATCCTGCCCGACCAGCAGCCCAAGGCGGGCGACGGCGAGTTCGCGCCGTTCTTCGGCAAGGAGGCGCTGACGATGACGCTGCTGCCGCGGCTGGCCGAACGCAGCGGCGCGACCGTGCTGTTCGCCTGGTGCGAGCGCATCGGCGGCGGCCTGCGGTTCGCGCTGCACATCGAACAGGCCACCGGCGACATCGCCTCCGCCGACCCGCGGACCGCGGTCGCCGCGCTCAACGCCAACGTCGAGCGCATCGCGCGCCGCGACCCCGCGCAGTACCAGTGGACCTACAAGCGCTTCAAGGCGCGTCCGCCGGGCAGCGGCGAGGAAAACCCCTACCGGCACTTCGAGCGCATCCAATGACGCTTCCCGACGATCCCGCGGTCCCGCACGGTGCCGCTCCCGGCGACGGCTGGCAGCCGCTGCCGCCCGCGGCACGCACGCTGTTCACGCTGACGGCCGCCCTTGCTTCCGCGGCGGCGGTCATGGCCGCGCTGGTCGCGGCCGGGCTGCTGCTTCCGGCCGGCGTGGCCAGGACCACGGCCGCCGTCGCCGTGCTGGTGCTGCTGCCGGCCTGGTTCGTGTGGCTGGCGCGCCGGCGCTACGCGTGCACGCGCTGGAAGCTCGACGACGAGGGCTTCGCCCTGCGCCGCGGCCGCCTGTGGCGGACCGAAACGCGCGTGCCCGGCTCGCGGGTGCAGCACCTGGACCTGGTGCGCGGGCCGCTGGAACGCCGCTTCGGCCTGGCCACGCTGGTCATCCACACCGCGGGCACCCGCCTGAACGCGGTCGCGGTGCGGGGGCTGGGCGTTGCCGAAGCCGAACGGCTGCGCGACGCGCTGGCGCGGGTGACGGCGGATGACGATGACGCCTGAGCCGCTCGAACCGGGCGCATCCCCGGGGCCGGGCGCCGTCCCGGCCGCCGGCGGGGAACGCCGCCTGCACCCGTGGTCGTGGCTGTTCGTGCTCGCCGGCGCGCTGCGCCAGTTCATCGTGCCGCTGCTGGTGCTGGTGTTCATCGGCGGGCGCAGCCAGGAGAGGTACCAGCTGGCCGCGGCGGGCGTGGCGGTGCTGGGCCTGGCCGCCGCCTCGGTGGCGCGCTACTTCACCTACCGCTACCGCATCGACGGCGACAGCCTGTTCGTGCGCAGCGGCCTGTTCGAGCGCGAGCTGCGCCAGATCCCGTTCTCGCGGATCCACAACGTGGCCCTGCACCAGTCGCTGCTGCACCGCCTGTTCGGCGTGGCCGAGGTGCGGCTGGAATCGGCCGCCGGCGCCCGCCCGGAAGCGGAGATGAAGGTGCTGTCGCTGGCCGACGCGCTGGCGCTGGAGCAGCTGATCCGCCACCGCGGGCAGGCGCCCGCGCAGCCCGGCGAGCAACCGGGCGCGACGGAGGCGGGCGACACCCTGCTGTCCCTGCCCGCCGGGGAGCTGGTGCGGCTGGGGCTGATCTCCAACCGCGGCATGGTGGTCGTGGCCGGCGCGTTCGCCGCGGCCTGGCAGCTGTTCCCCGAGGAACGCATGGTGCAACTGCTGCGCGCCGTGACGCGCGCCGTGTTCGGCTACGTCGGCATCGCCACCGGGAACTGGCTGCAGACCGCCGCGGGTGCCGTCTTCCTGGTCGTGCTGGCGCTGCTGCTGTTGCGGGCGTTCTCGGTGCTGCTGGCGTTCGTGCGCTACCACGGCTTCCGGCTCGGCGCGCACGGGCGCCGGCTCACGGTGGAACGCGGGCTGTTCTCGCGCGTGCGCAGCAGCGTGCCACGCCGGCGCATCCAGGCGTGGACGCTGCGCGAGGGCCTGCTGCACCGCCTGTTCCGGCGGCGCTCGCTCACGATCGACACCGCCACCTCGCAGTCGGAGCCCGGCCAGGAAAAGCCGCTGCACGAACTGGCGCCGGTGGCGACGCCGGAGGCCTGCGACGCCCTGGTCCGCCACGTCCTGCCCGGCGCGCAGTGGCCCCCGGCGCAATGGCACCCCCTGCATCCGCGCGCGTGGCTGCGGCTGCTGTGCGTCCGCCTGCTGTGGGGCGTGGTCCTGCTCGCCATCGGGCTGCGGCTGTCCGGGGCATGGGGCCTGCTGGCGCTGGCCTGGCTGCCGTGGTCGTGGCTGGCGGCGCGCCGCCATGCCGCGTTCGCGGGCTATGCGGTCGACGGCGGCATCGTCGCCGTGCGCCAGGGCTGGTGGTCGCGGCACTGGCGCTTCGCGGAGCTGGACAAGCTGCAGGCGATCCAGCTGCGCCGCTCGCCGCTGGACCGGCTGGCCGGCATGGCCTCGCTGTGGCTGGACACCGCGGGCGCGGGGCCGATGTCGCCGCCGCTGCGCATCCGCTTCCTGCCGCTCGCGGAGGCGCGCTCGCTGATGGCACGGCTCGAGCGCGAGGTCGCCCGGCGCCCGCTGCGCTGGTGACGCAGGCTCAGCCGGGCGGATCCCCCGCGGCCAGCGACAGGAACAGTTCCTCGTAACGCCGGTTCATCAGCTCACGGCCATGGCGGGCGAGCGCGGTGGCGCGCGCGGCGCGGCCCAGCCGTTCCGCGAAGGCGTCGTCGCGCAGCAGGCGCTCGAGCGCGTCGGCCAGGGCCACGGCGTCGGACTCGGGGACCAGCAGGCCGTCGTTGCCGTGGTCGATCACCTCGCGCACGCCGGGCACGTCGCTGCCGACCACCGCGCAGCCCGCCGCCATGCCCTCGATCAGCGCCAGCGGCATGCCCTCGTAGTGCGTGGCCAGCACCGCGATGCGGTGCCCCATCAGCACCTCCGGCACGTTGCGGATCACGCCCGGCAGGCGCACCTGCCCTTCGATGCCCAGTTCCCGCGCAAGGCGTTCCACCGGCCTGCGGTGCAACGCCTTGCCGCCGCCGGCCAGCAGCACCGGCGGCCGCAGGCCGCGTTCGCGCAGCAGGGCGACCGCGCGCAGCAGCGTGGCGTGGTCCTTCTGCTTCGAGAAGCGCGAGACCATGACGATGCCCGGCGTCCGCGCCGGCAGCGGGTGGGCATCGGCACCGGCGAACGGTTCGAGCCGGATGCCGTTGGGGATGGCGATGGTGCGTTCCGGCGGCATGCCCATGTCGAGCAGGACCCGGCGCACGCCCTCGGAACAGCCGACGATGCGGTCGGTGCGCCGTGCCAGCCACCGGGTCTGCGCCAGCCGCCAGCGGGTGTAGCGCTCGCGCGTGTTGTGCTCCACGTGCACCAGGTGCGGCACCTTCGCCAGCAGGCCGGCGTAGCGCCCCCACAGGTGCTCGCTGAAGCCGTGCGCGACCAGGATGTCCGGGCGCCACTCGCGGCACAGGCGCGCCAGCGAGAGGATGGTGGCCAGGTGCGACCAGCCCGGCACCACGCGCAGCGGCACGCCGGCGCGCTCGAGCTCGGCGATCCGCGCAGGATCCCCCCTGCGCTTGCGGCGCAGCACCAGCAGCGGTTCGGTGGCGCCGCCGTCGCGCGCCGCGTTGACCAGGGCGATCGCGACCTGGGTCGCGCCGCCGGAAAAGCCACCGGTGACGAAATGGAGGACCCGGGGCCGGCGGCGGTGGGAAGGACCTGGACTCATAAGCCGCATACGATATCGCCAACCCACACCCTGCGGCCGGCGACGGCCCGTACTTGCATGATCTGGTTCTGGCTCGGCGCCCTGTGCATGCTCCTGATCGCGGCCTTCGCATGGCTGTCACGGCCGGTCGAATCGTGCCCGGAACATCCGCGGGTGGTGCTGCTGCCGGGCGACGGCCGGGTGCCGCCGGACGCGCGCATCCCGCGCATCGTGTGGTCGTACTGGCATTCGGACGACGTGCCGCTGGTCGTGCGCCGGTGCGTGGAGAACTGGCGCCGGATGTGCCCGGGCTGGGACGTCCGCCTCGTCCTCGGCAGCGAGCTGCACCGCCACGCCGGTGCCGACGGGCTGCCGGAAAGCTTCGAATCGATGACGCCCGCGCGGCGCTCGGACTGGCTGCGCCTCACCCTGCTCGAACGCCACGGCGGCGTGTGGGTGGACGCCAGCAGCATCCTCACCGCTTCGCTCGACTGGATGGTCGAGGCGCAGGCCGAAAGCGGTGCCGAATACCTGGGCTACTTCATCGACAAGTACGGCGAGCCTGGCCACCCGCCGGTGGTCGACAGCTGGTGCATGGCCGCACCGCCGGGCATGCCGTTCGTCCGCGCCTGGCGCGCGGAGCTGTGCCGCGCGCTGGCCATGGGCGACGATGCCTACCTCGACGCGCTGCGGCGGGAAGGCCGCTACGGGCGGCTGGTGCAGCGGATCAAGCATCCCGCGTACCTGATCATCCACGTCTGCGCGCAGGCGGTGCTGGACGCCGGCCGGGGCTGGCGGCTGCAACTGTGGCGCGCCGAGGACACCGCCTACTTCCTGCAGCACGTCTCGCACTGGCGGCGCCTGCGGCTGTACCGGCGCCTGCTCGCGCAACCGGCACCGGCACGGCCGCCGCGGCTGATCAAGCTGCGCGGGGGCGAGCGCCGGAAACTGGAAGGCTACCTCGCCCGCGGGCTGTACCGGCGCGACAGCATCGCCGGGCGCTTCCTCTCCTGATCGCCGGCGTGGTGCCCCCACCCGCGGCGCGCCAGGCTGTGCCCGGCACGCCATGCGCGCAGCCACCAGCCACGCCTGCGGCAGTCGGCAAGCACGCGTGGTATGCCCTGCGGGAAGACCTCCGCCATGACCGCCAGGCACTCGCGCTCCAGGGATTCATCGCCGGGCATCTTGCGCGCCAGCGCGGCGAAGGCACGCAGGCAGGCGTACTCCAGCGCGCGGCGCGTGCGCGCGGACAGGCCCTGCATGGCCGTCACACCACGGTGCAGGTCCCGCAACGATGCCAGCAGGTCACGCGTCTTGGCCGGCGTCATGTCGGACAGGATGCTGCCGTCGCGCTGGCGGTAACCGACCCAGGGCTCCGGCACGTGGCGCCAGTTCCGCACCGGAGCGCACAACGGCGCGATCACGGCGATGTCCTCGAAATACCGGCCTTCCGGGAAGCGCGCCGCGCGCCAGATCCCGGCGGTGGCGATCTTCGACCAGGCATGGAACTGCCGTGCCTCGAGCAGGCCCGCAAGCAGGGCGTCGCGGCCGGAGCCGGCGCGCGTCCACCCGGCAAAGCTGCGGCGGTGCATCTCGCCCCGCAGGCGATGCAACAGCCCGGAGTCCTCGCGCAGCACCCTGAAGTCGCACAGCACGAGGTCCGGGGCTTCCCGCGCGACGACGCCACGCAGCCTTTCGATCGCGCCCGGCAGCAGCACGTCGTCCGAATCCAGGAACCAGAAGTAACGTCCCGTCGCCGCGTCCATCAGGCTGTTGCGGGCGGCGGACAGGCCACGGTTGCGCGGATGTTCCAGGACGCGGATGCGGCCCGGATGCCGCTGCTGCAGCTCATGCACGATCGCCATCGAGCCGTCCGGCGAGGCGTCGTCGAGCACGAGGATCTCGACCCCGTCGTCCGCCTGCGAAAGCACCGACTCCATGCACTGCCGGATCCACCGCTCGACCCCGTAGACCGGCACGAGCACGCTCAACCAGGGGGAAGGAGTGCTTTGAACCATGGGTTTCATGCGGTCACCGGCCGCGCACTCTAGCGCCCGGTGCATGAACCGATCATGGCGGAATCATTGCCGTTTGCGCATGCAGGCGTAGAAGAATCCGTCCATGCCATCCATGCCTGGGAAACGTTGGCGGCCGGCACCGATGGCGTTGCCGAAAACACCGGGAAGCGTGACCGGCTCCGCATCTTCGTGGCCGGCAAGGAAGGCATCCACCTGCGCCGCGTTCTCGGCCTTGAGGATCGAGCAGGTGGCGTAGAGCAGCCGGCCACCCGGGCGCAGCAGCGGCCACAGCGAGCGCAGCAGCCGCGCCTGCAGTCCGACCAGGGCGGCCAGGTCGGCCTCGCGCCGGTGCAGCAGCACGTCCGGCTGGCGGCGGATGATGCCGGTCGCCGAACACGGCGCATCGAGCAGGATCGCGTCGAACGGCCTGCCGTCCCACCACGCCTCCGGCGCGGTGGCGTCGGCCGCGTGCAGCCCGGCATGCTCCCCGACACCCAGCCGCGTGAAGTTCGCGCGCACCAGCTCCAGTCGGGCGGGATCCACGTCGAGGGCGGTCAGGCGCAGCGACGGATCGCGCTCGAGCAGGTGCGCGGCCTTGCCGCCAGGCGCGGCGCAGGCATCGAGCACGCGCGACCCCGGCGGCGGCGAGAGCGCGTCGGCGACCAGTTGCGCGGCGCCGTCCTGCACCGAGACCTCGCCCTCGGCGAAGCCCGGCAGCGCCGAGACCGGGATCGAGCCTTCGATGCACAGGGCATCGGGCAGCGCGGGATGTTCCGCCGCGCCGATGCCGGCTTCATGCAGGCGCTGCCAGTAGGCCTCGCGCGTGGTGCGCCTGCGGTTCACCCGCAGCCAGGTGGGCGCCTGCGCGCTGCTGGCGGCGATGATCGCCTCGAAGTCGCCGGGCCAGTCCGCCTTCAGCCGGCCGCGCAGCCATGACGGCCACAGGTCGCGCCAGTCGCCTTCGGGCAGGCCCTCGCGCTGGGCGCGGCGCAACAGGGCGTTGACCAGCCCCGCCTGGTGCGGCCGTCCCATCGCGCGTGCCGCTTCCACCGTGGCCGCGACCGCGGCGTGCGCGGGCAGGCGCAGCGGGTCGAGCTGGGCGAATCCCGCCAGCAGCAGCGCACGCAACGGAGCGTCGCGTCCGGCCGGCGGCCTCGGCATCCACGCCGCCAGCGCGGCGTCGGCGCGGTGTCGGATGCGCAGCGCGGCGAAGCAGATCGCCTCGGCCAGCGCGCGGTCGCGCGGGTCCGGCAGGCCGCCCAGCGCCCGCGCAAGCTCGGCCCTGAGCGAACGGCCGCGGTGCAGCACCGCGTCGAGCACCGAGGCGGCGGCGATGCGTGGGGCGGTGCCTGGGGATGCCGTCTTCATGCGTCAGCGGTCGCCCGGTCGCCGGGCAGGGTTCGCGGGAGGTTCAGGCCAGGTCGCGCCGGGCGTTGAGGTAGTCGGCGGCGGTGATCACCTTGCCGCCGGCGCGCTGCAGGGTGCGGATGCGCAGCACGCCCTCGCCGCACGCGACGTCGATGCCCTCGCGGCCGGCGGCGAGCACCGTGCCCGGCACGGCATGGTGCGCCTGCGCCAGCGCGACCGCGCCGTGGATGCGCAGGCGCTCGCCGGCGACGTCGGCCTCGGCGACCGGCCAGGGGTGGAAAGCGCGCACCTTGCGCGCGAGCACCTCCGCCGGCCGGCTCCAGTCGAGCACCGCCTCGGACTTCTCCAGCTTGCGCGCGTAGGTCACGCCCTCGGCAGGCTGTGGCCGCGGCACCGGGCGGATGCCCGCGCGCAACAGCCCGAGCCCGTCCGCCAGCACCTGCGCGCCCAGCTCGGCCAGGCGGTCGTGCAGCTGGCCGGCGGTCTCGTGCCCGCCGATCGGGGTCGAACGCGACAGCAGCACCGGCCCGGTGTCCAGCCCCTTCTCCATCTGCATCAGGCACACGCCGGTTTCGGCATCGCCGGCCTCGATCGCGCGCTGGATCGGCGCCGCGCCGCGCCAGCGCGGCAGCAGCGAGGCGTGCACGTTCCAGCAGCCGTACGTCGGGATGTCGAGGATCGCCTGCGGCAGCAGCAGGCCATAGGCGACCACGACCATCAGGTCGGGGCGCAGCGCGCGCAATGCCTCCTGCGACTGTTCCGTGCGCAGCGTCTCCGGCTGCAGCACAGCCAGGCCGCGCGAGAGCGCCTCGACCTTGACCGGGGAGGGCGTCAGCTTCCGGCCGCGCCCGGCGGGACGGTCCGGCTGGGTGTAGACGGCGACGACCTCGCCGCGCGACGCGGCGACGCGCAGCGAAGGCACGGCGAACTCCGGGGTCCCGGCGAAGACGATCCGCAGGGACATGCCTTCAGCCCTTCTGCCGGCGCAGCTTTTCCAGCTTCTTCAGCGCGCGCTCGCGCTTGAGCGGCGAGAGGTAGTCGATGAACAGCTTGCCGTCCAGGTGGTCCACCTCGTGCTGCACGCAGGTCGCCAGCAGGCCGTCCACGCGCAGCTCGAACGGCTTGCCGTGGCGGTCGAGGGCCTCGACCACGATGCCGTCCGGGCGGGTGACCTCGGCGAATACGCCCGGGATGGACAGGCAGCCCTCCTGGTGCATGCGCAGGTCGACCGAGCGCTCGCGGATCACCGGGTTGATGAACACGAGCGGCTGGTCGCGACCCTCGCTCACGTCGATGACCATGAACCGCTGCAGCACGTTCACCTGCGGCGCCGCCAGGCCGATGCCCGGCGCCTCGTACATGGTCCGGAACATGTCGTCGATCAGGCGCTGGAACGCGGGGTCGGCCAGCCGTTCGGCCTCGACCGGGCTGGCGACCTTGCGCAGGCCGGGATGCGGGTATTCGAGGATCGGGAGCAGGGACATGGCACCGGAGCGTGGCGGCGGTCACAACCGCGCGAGATGGCGGCATTGTAGCGCGCCCGAGCTTGCCTCGGCCCGCGATTTGTAAGCTATAGTGCCCCGGCTGCAGGGGAAATCTCCAAGGGGAGCAGGTAGATGGCCAGCAGACTCGAGCGCCTTTCCCGGGGGCTTCGCACCGGCGTTGCCGTCGCGTTGCTGACGGTCACGGCCTATGCCGCCGCGCAGGGCCTGCGGGGGGACCACCCCGACACCTACGTGGTCAAGCGCGGCGACACGCTGTGGGACATCGCCGGCCGGTTCCTGCGCAAGCCGTGGCTGTGGCCGGAAATCTGGCAGGCCAACCCGCAGATCCAGAACCCGCACCTGATCTATCCGGGCGACGTGATCAGCCTCGCCTACCTGGACCGGGTCACCGTCGAGCCCGGCCCGCGCGAGGACCCCCGCCCGATCGACGCGATCCCGCTGTCCGACGTCGAGGCCTTCCTGAAGGACCTGCGCGTGGTCGACAGCTTCGAGCACCTGCCGTACGTGGTGGCGCTCGAGGAGGACCGCCTGCGCGGCACCCAGGGCCAGGTCGCCTACATCCGCGGCCTGCCCGACGCCCAGCCCGGCCAGCGCTACGCGGTGGTGCGCCCGACCGTGCGCTTCGCCCGCGTGGACCGCAGCGGCCTGTGCTGCGACGTGCACCACAAGGACGACCTCGACTTCCGCGGCCGCCGCGAGACCGACTTCCAGCAGTACTGGGCCGACGTGATCATGCCCGACAAGGGCAAGGAGGTGCTGGGCTACGAGCTGCAGCGCGTCAACGTCGGCACCATCACCCGCGGCGAGGTCGGCGGCATCCAGACCAGCACTCTGCTGCTGGACGAGACCGGCCGCGAGGTCCGCGTCGGCGACCGCCTGATCCCGGTGGACGCCCAGCCCTACGACCTGCAGTTCTTCCCGCACCCGCCGAGGCAGCAGACCGACTACGGCGTGGCGCGCGTGATCGGCGTGGCCGACATGCTGGCCCACGGCGGCCCGCGCGACGTGATCGCGATCTCGGTCGGCGCGCGCGACGGCGTGGACAACGGCACCGTGTTCTCGCTCTGGCGCGAGGGCACCCAGGCAGTCGACCGGGTCGAAAAGGGCGAGTACCGCGACGAGGACACCGTGTTCTTCGAGAACAGGGTGCGCCTGCCCGACGAGTTCGTGGGCCACGCGATCGTGTTCCGCACCTTCGAGAAGATGAGCTACGCGCTGGTCATGAGCAGCGTGCGTCCGACCCGCATCGGCTACCACCTCAAGCACCCGGACGCGCCGTACTGAGCGCGGACGCGGGGTTTCCCTACACGCACGCGGGACGGCGCCCTAGGGCGCCGTCCCCGTTTCCGCGGCAGGCTGGCGGCATGCCGCACCGCCCTCCCACGGATTCCAGCGAGGCCCTGCTGCGCCTGCTTGCCGCGGGCGGCCCCGTGGCGCCGCGCCGGCGCCTGCTGGAACAGCATCCGTCGCCCGGGGCCGCGCTGGACGCCGGCCCGCCCGCCTGGCGCCGGGCCGGGCTCGATCCGGACCAGGTCGCCGTCCTCGCGGCGCGCCGCCCGGCCGATCCGCGCGCCCTCGACTGGCTGCAGGCGCCCGGCCACCACCTGCTCGGCTGGCATGACCCGGATTACCCGGAACTGCTGCGCCGGATCCCCAGCCCGCCCCTGGCGCTGTTCGTCGCCGGCGACCCCGCCCTGCTCTGGCACCCTGCGGTCGCGGTGGTGGGCAGCCGCCACCCCACCGCGGGCGGGCGCGACAATGCCCGCCTGTTCGCGCGCGCCTTCGCGGCCTCGGGGCTGGCGGTCTGCAGCGGGCTGGCCGCGGGGGTGGACGCCGCCGCACACGAGGCCGCGCTGGAAGCCGGTGGCATCACCGTCGCCGTGCTCGGCAGCGGCATCGACGTGCCCTACCCGCGCCGGCACGCGGACCTGCACATGCGCATTGCCGCCACCGGCGCCGTGGCCAGCGAGCACCCGCCCGGCACCCCGGCCCGGCGCGGGCACTTCCCCTGCCGCAACCGCATCATCGCCGGCCTGGCGCTGGGCACGCTGGTGGTCGAGGCCGCGGAACGTTCCGGTGCGCTGATCACCGCCCGGTTCGCCGCCGAGGCCGGGCGCGAGGTGTTCGCCCTGCCGGGCTCGATCCACAACCCGATGGCCCGCGGCTGCCACCGCCTGATCCGCGACGGTGCCGCGCTCGTCGAGTCGCCGGACGAGGTGAACGCCGCGCTCGCCCCGGTGGCCTCCACCCTCGGCGATGCCTTGCGCCGGCGTCTGGGCGCCCCCATTCCGATGGCCGGGAGCGTCGGCGAAGACACCACGGCACCGCCACCGGACGATCCGCGCCACCAGCTGTTGTGGTCGGCACTCGGCCACGACCCAATCCCTATGGATGTGCTGGCCGGGCGCACCGGATTGACGGCCGCGGAACTGTCCTCCATGCTGCTCGTCATGGAGCTGGAAGGCCGGGTCGTGTGCGAGCACGGCCGCTACTCCCGCAAGACATCTCACACCGCGCCCTCGGGCGCAGGCCGGGGGAAATGAAAGAAAGCATCCTGGACGTCCTGCTCTACCTGTTCGAACACTATTTCTCCCAGGACACGGACATCGTCCGTGACCGGGACTCGATCCAGAACGGCCTGCTCGAGGCCGGGTTCAGTCCCTCCGAGATCCACAAGGCGTTCGACTGGCTCGACGCGCTCGCCCAGCAGCGGCCGACCGCGGACGGCACCGGCGCCGGCGGCCCGGTCCGGATCTATGCCGGGCCCGAACTTGACCGGCTGGACGTGGAGTGCCGCGGCTTCCTGATGTTCCTGGAGCAGCACGGCATCCTGAACGCGGACCAGCGCGAGCTGGTGCTGGACCGGGTCATGGCCTTGGACCAGGACACCCTGGACCTGGAGGACCTGAAGTGGGTGGTGCTGATGGTGCTGTTCAACCAGCCCGGCAGCGAGGCCGCCTACGCCTGGATGGAGAACCAGATGTTCGCGGACGAACCGGAGCCGGTCCACTGAAACTGAACGGCCGGCCACCCGGCCGGGCGAAACGTGGCCGGGGTCGCGGTTTCCGCCCGCATGCGCCGCGCCGGCTTGCTTGACACGGCCGGCGGGGGCGTGATTCCACTATAAAAAGCCTGAACGCCCGGGGCCTCCCGGGCGTCTCTTTCTCCCCCCACGCCCCATGACGCGGCTCCCGAGTCGCGCCCGGACCCTGCCCAGATGGCCAAGAACCTCCTCATCGTCGAATCGCCCGCCAAGGCCAGGACGATCAACAAGTACCTCGGCAAGGACTTCCAGGTCCTGGCCTCGTACGGCCACGTCCGCGACCTGGTGCCGAAGGAGGGGGCCGTCGACCCGGACAACGGGTTCCGGATGCAGTACGAGCTGATCGACAAGAACGAGAAGCACGTCGACGCCATCACCAAAGCGGCCCGGGAGGCGGAGAACATCTACCTGGCCACCGACCCGGACCGCGAGGGCGAGGCGATCAGCTGGCACATCGCCGAGATCCTCAGGGAGCGCGGGCTGGGCGACAAGCCGCTGCACCGCGTGGTGTTCACCGAGATCACCCCGCGCGCGATCCGCGAGGCCATGCAGCACCCGCGCCGGATCTCCGGCCCGCTGGTGGACGCGCAGCAGGCGCGCCGCGCGCTGGACTACCTGGTCGGCTTCAACCTCTCGCCGGTGCTGTGGCGCAAGATCCAGGCCGGCCTGTCCGCCGGCCGCGTGCAGTCGCCGGCGCTGCGCATGATCGTCGAGCGCGAGGAGGAGATCGAGGCGTTCCAGGCCCGCGAGTACTGGACCATCGAGGCCGAGTGCACGCATCCGTCGCAACCCTTCACCGCCCGGCTGGTCAGGCTCGACGGGCAGAAGTTCGAGCAGTTCACGATCACCGACGGCGAGACCGCCGAGGCCGCGCGCGCGCGCATCGCCGCCGCGGCCCGGGGGTTCCTGCACGTCACGGACGTGGCCAGCAAGGAACGCAAGCGCCGCCCGGCACCGCCGTTCACCACCTCGACCCTGCAGCAGGAGGCCGCGCGCAAGCTCGGCTTCACCACGCGCAAGACCATGCAGATCGCGCAGAAGCTGTACGAGGGCGTGAACCTCGGCGACGAGGGCTCCGTCGGCCTGATCACCTACATGCGTACCGACTCGGTGAACCTGTCGGCGGAGGCGCTGGCGGAACTGCGCGACGTGATCGCGCGTGACTTCGGCACGGGGTTCCTGCCCGACCGGCCGAACATCTACCAGACGAAGTCGAAGAACGCCCAGGAGGCCCACGAGGCGATCCGCCCGACCTCGGCGTTGCGCACGCCGGCCCAGGTCGCGCGCTACCTGAGCGACGACGAGCGCAAGCTCTACGAGCTGGTGTGGAAGCGCGCCGTGGCCAGCCAGATGATCCCGGCCACGCTCAACACGGTGACCGTGGACCTGGCCGCCGGCGGCGAGCACGCGTTCCGCGCCTCCGGCACCACGGTGGTGGTGCCCGGCTTCCTCGCGGTGTACGAGGAAGGCAGGGACGCGGGCGGCAGGGAGGACGAGGACGAGGGCCGCAAACTGCCGCCGATGAAGCTCGGCGACCGCATCCCGCTGGACCGCGTCCACGCCGAGCAGCACTTCACCCAGCCGCCGCCGCGCTACACCGAGGCGGCCCTGGTCAAGGCGCTGGAGGAATACGGCATCGGCCGTCCCTCCACCTACGCCTCGATCATCCAGACGCTGCTCACGCGCAGGTATGCCGAGCTCGAGGGCCGCAGCTTCCGGCCCACCGACGTCGGCCGCGCGGTGTCGAAGTTCCTGAGCAACCACTTCCCGCGCTACGTGGACTACGACTTCACCGCCCGGCTCGAGGACGAGCTGGACGCGGTCAGCCGCGGCGAGGAGGACTGGATCCCGCTGATGGAGAAGTTCTGGGGTCCGTTCAAGGAACTGGTCGACGACAAGAAGTCCACGCTCGACAAGATCGACGCCGGCAGCGTGCGCATCCTCGGCACCGACCCGGTCTCCGGCCGCCAGGTCAGCGCGCGCATCGGCAAGTTCGGCCCGCTGGTGCAGATCGGCACCGCCGAGGACGAGGAGAAGCCGCGGTTCGCCTCGCTGCAGCCGGGCCAGAGCATCTACTCGATCACCCTCGAGGAGGCGCTGGCGCTGTTCCGGCTGCCGCGCGTGCTCGGCGAGAGCAACGGCGAGCAGGTCACCGTCGGCATCGGCCGCTTCGGCCCCTTCGTCAGGCGCGGCAGCACCTACGCCTCGCTGAAGAAGGAGGATGATCCGTACAAGATCGACCTGGCGCGCGCGGTGGCGCTGATCGAGGAGAAGGAGGAGATCGCGCGCAACCGCGTGATCAAGGAATTCCCGGGCAGCGACATCCAGGTGCTCAACGGCCGCTTCGGGCCGTACATCAGCGACGGCCGGCTCAACGGCCGGATCCCGAAGGACCGGGATCCTGCCTCGCTGACCCTGGAGGAGGCGCAGCGGCTGCTGGCCGAGACCGGCAAGCCGGCGCGCGGCGCGGCGGCGAAGAAGGCTGCGGCCAGGAAGGAAACCGCGGCGAAGAAGACCGCCGCGCGCAAGGCCGCCACGGCGACGAAGAAGGCCGCCACGAAGAAGGCTCCTGCGAAGAAGGCCACGAAGAAGGCGGCGCGCGCCGCGCGTCCGTTCTCGGCGGACCTGGAGCCGGCCCGCCCGCTGATCACCCCGGCGAAGGTCGAGCCGGGCCGCAAGCGCGTGGTCAAGAAGGCCGGCGAAGCGCCGTTCTGACGCCATGGCGGCGGACAGCACGCTGGCCGATGCCGTCGCCGCGCTCCGCCGCGGCGGCATCGTCGCCTGTCCGACCGAAGGCGTGTGGGGGCTTGGCTGCGATCCGTTCGACGAGGCCGCCGTCCGGCGCCTGCTCGCGCTCAAGCAGCGCGATCCCGGCAAGGGCCTGATCCTGGTCGCCGCGCACGCCGCGCAGCTCGACGCGCTGCTTGACTGGGACGCCCTCCCCCCGCCGCGCCGCGACGAGGTGCTCGCCAGCTGGCCCGGCCCGCACACCTGGGTGATGCCCGCGACCGCGCGCGTGCCGCGGCTGGTCAGCGGAGGACGCGACAGCGTGGCGGTGCGGGTGAGCGCGCATCCCGTGGCCGCCGCGCTGTGCGAGGCATTCGGCGGCCCGCTGGTCTCGACCAGCGCCAACCTGTCCTCGCACCCGCCGCCGCGCACGCGCGATGAACTCGACCCGCGCATCCTCGCCGCGGTGGATGCGCTCGTCGAAGGGGAGACCTCGGGGCTGCAACAGCCCACCACCATCCGCGATGCCCGCACCGGAGCCGTGATCCGCGGCGGTTGACGGCGTCAGCGGGATCGGGCGTTCTGCGTTTGTGGAAACGCCGCGCGCGTGACGGTTTCCGTTGCAACGAAAATGCCGCGAAAGGCTGCGTTGTCGCAGCGCACAAAATGTGATTTATTCGGGCCAAGGCCATGGTTTCCGCGGTATCCGCCGCGGGACCGCGTCCGTCCCCCCCTCGCCACGGACACGACGATGCGGCAGCGCCCGGATCGGGGACTCCACGACCCCGGAAGAGAACACGACAGTTGCGGTTTCGGCCTGATCGCGCAGCTGGAGGGCAAAGGCTCGCGCGCCATCGTCGACGCCGCGCTCGAGGCACTCGCGCGCATGGCGCACCGCGGCGGCGTCGCCGCGGACGGTCTGACCGGCGACGGCTGCGGCGTGCTGCTGCACGGCGCGGAAGGCTTCGTCCGCACGCTCGCCTCCGAATCCGGATTCCCGCTGCACGACGGCACGGTGGCCGCGGGCAACGTGTTCCTGCCGCGCGGCGCGGAGGACGCGGCGCGTTGCCGCGAGGTGCTCGGCCGCGAGCTGGAACGGGCCGGGCTGCGCGTGCGCGGCTGGCGCGATGTGCCGGTGGACCCTTCCGCCTGCGGCCGGGTCGCCCGCGACACGATGCCGCGCATCGTGCAGGTGTTCGTGGAATGCGACGACACGGACCCGGATGCGGTGGACCGCGCGCTGTTCCTCGCGCGCAAGCGCAGCGAGGACGCACTGCGCCTGCTGCCCGACTTCCATGTCGTCGGGCTGGCGACGCGGCTGCTCGGCTACAAGGGCATGGTGCTGCCCAGCCGCCTGGTGCAGCTGTACCCGGACCTGGCGCGTCCGGAACTGTCGGCACGCGTGGTGGTGTTCCACCAGCGCTTCTCCACCAACACCATGCCGCGCTGGCCGCTGGCGCAACCGTTCCGCCGCCTCGCCCACAACGGCGAGATCAACAGCATCGAGGGCAACCGCCGCTGGGCCCAGGCGCGGCGCAACGTCTGGCGCTCGCCACTGCTGGACACCGGCGGCCTGGGCGAGATCGTGTCCATGCAGGGCTCCGACTCGCAGAGCCTGGACAACATGCTCGAGTGGCTGCTGCTCGGCGGCATGGACCTGCCCAAGGCGATGCGCATCCTGATGCCGCCGGCGACGCAGTCGCTGGAGTACAAGGACGCCGACCTCGCCGCGTTCTACGAGTACTACGCGATCAATTCCGAGCCGTGGGACGGCCCGGCCGGCGTGGTGATGTGCGACGGCAGGTATGCCGCCTGCACGCTCGACCGCAACGGCCTGCGCCCGGCGCGCTGGCTGCTGACCGCTGACGGTGTGTTCGTGGTCGCCTCCGAGGCGGGCGTGTACGACGTCGCGCCTGAATGCGTGCGGGCGAAGGGCAGGCTCGGCCCGGGCGAGATGATCGCGGTGGACCTCGGGGCCGGGCGCCTGCTCGACAACGACGCGATCGACGCGATCAACCGCGCGCGCGCGCCATACAAGCAGTGGCTCAAGCGCGGGATGACGTACCTGCACACCGAGCTGATCGACCCGGCGCTGACCGACGCACCGTTCTCGGACGATACCCTGCTCGGCTTCCAGAAGCTGTTCCAGCTCACCCGCGAGGAGCAGGAGGCGGTGCTGCGCCCGCTGGCCGAGACCGAGCAGGAAGGCATCGGCTCGATGGGCGACGACATCCCGGTGGCCGCGGTCAGCAGCCGCATCCGCCCGCTGTACGACTGCTTCCGCCAGGCCTTCGCCCAGGTCACCAACCCGCCGATCGACCCGATCCGCGAGGAATGCGTGATGTCGCTGGCCACGCAGATCGGCCGCGAGGGCAACCTGTTCCACGACGGCCCGGAGAATGTCGACCACGTGCTGCTGAACTCGCCGGTGCTGTCGCAGCGCAAGCTGCGCCAGCTGCTGGCACTGCCGAGGTTCGCGGCGAAGTATCGCTACATCGACCTCTACTTCGACCGCGACGGGACGCTCGCGGGCGCGCTCGACCGCATCTGCGCCGAGGCCGAGGCCGCCGCGCGCGAGGGCATCGAACTGCTGGTCCTGAGCGACCGCCGCCCGCGCCCGGGCGCCGCGCCCGTGCACGCGCTGCTGGCGACCGGCGCGGTCCACCAGCACCTGGTGCGCCGCGGCCTGCGCTGCGACGTGAACCTGATCATCGAGACCGGCACCGCGCGCGACCCGCACCACTTCGCCTGCCTGATCGGCTACGGTGCGACCGCGGTCTATCCCTACCTCGCCTACCAGACCCTGCACGCGCTGTGCCGCCGCGGCATCCTCGGCGGCAAGACCAGTGGCGAGCCGATGCAGGTCGGCCGCAGCTACCGCAGAGGCGTGAAGAAGGGCCTGCTGAAGATCCTGTCGAAGATGGGGATCGCCAGCATCGCCAGCTACCGCGGCGCGCAGCTGTTCGAGATCGTCGGGTTGGCCGACGAGGTGGTCGAGCGCTGTTTCGCGGGCACGCCCTCGCGCATCGGCGGCGCCGGCTTCGCGCGGCTGGAGGCCGACGCCCGCCGGCTCGCGGAACTGGCCTGGGACGAATGCGCACTGCCCGGGCCGGGCGGCCTGCTGCGCTACGTGCACGGCGGCGAGTACCACCAGTACAACCCGGACGTGGTGCAGGCGCTGCAGCGCGCGGTGCACAGCGGCGACCGCCGCGACTGGAAGGCCTACTCGGAGCTGGTGGACAACCGCCCGCCGGCGGCGCTGCGCGACCTGCTGGCGCTGCGCCCCGCGGCCAGGCCACTGCCACTGGAGGAAGTCGAGCCGGTCGAGTCCATCGTGCGCCGCTTCGACACCGCGGCGATGAGCCTGGGCGCGCTGTCGCCGGAGGCGCACGAGGCGCTGGCCATCGCCATGAACCGGCTCGGCGGGCGCAGCAACTCCGGCGAGGGCGGCGAGGATCCGGCGCGCTACGGCACCGACCGGCGGAGCAGGATCAAGCAGGTCGCGTCGGGGCGCTTCGGCGTCACGCCCGAGTACCTGGTCAACGCCGAGGTGCTGCAGATCAAGATCGCGCAGGGCGCCAAGCCCGGCGAGGGCGGCCAGCTGCCCGGCAGCAAGGTCAACCCGCTGATCGCGCGGCTGCGCTACGCGCGCCCCGGGATCGGCCTGATCTCGCCGCCTCCACACCACGACATCTACTCGATCGAGGACCTGGCGCAGCTCATCCACGACCTGCGCCAGGTCAACCCGCAGGCGCTGATCTCGGTGAAGCTGGTCTCGCACGCCGGCGTGGGCACCATCGCCGCGGGCGTGGCCAAGGCCGGCGCCGACCTGGTCACCATCGCCGGGCATGACGGCGGCACCGGCGCCAGCCCGCTGGGCTCGATCCGCTATGCCGGCGTGCCCTGGGAACTCGGCCTGTCCGAGGCGCGCCAGGCGCTGCAGGCGAACGACCTGCGCGAGCGCGTGCTGCTGCAGGCCGACGGCGGGCTCAAGACCGGCCTCGACGTCATCAAGGCCGCGCTGCTCGGCGCCGACAGCTTCGGTTTCGGCACCGCGCCGATGATCGCGCTGGGCTGCAAGTACCTGCGCATCTGCCACCTCAACAACTGCGCCACGGGCGTGGCGACCCAGGACGAGCGCCTGCGGGCGCAGCACTACAAGGGCCTGCCGGAACGCGTGGAGACGTTCTTCCGCAACGTCGCCGAGGACGTGCGCGAGTGGCTGGCGCTGCTCGGGCTGCGCTCGCTCGACGAGGCGATCGGCCGCACCGACCTGCTGGAGCAGCGCCTGCGCTCCACCCGCGACGGTGTGGACATCGACCTGTCGCGGCTGCTCGCGCGCGATCCGGACCGGCCGGCGGCGTACTGCGGCTCGCCCGCGTTGCAGCCGCCGCCCGGCGGCCTCGCGGCGCGGCTCGACGCGGCGCTGGCGCGCGCGATCGAGCGCGGCGAAGGCGGCGTGCACCGCGACACCATCCGCAACACCGACCGCAGCATCGGCGCACGCCTGTCGGGCCTGATCGCGCGCCACCACGGCAACACCGGCATGTCCCGGCACCCGGTCACGATCCACCTCGAGGGCTGCGCCGGGCAGAGCTTCGGCGCGTTCAACGCCGGCGGCCTGCACCTGCACCTGGAGGGCGAGGCCAACGACTACGTCGGCAAGGGCATGGCAGGCGGTCGCATCGTGCTGCGTCCGCCGCGCGGCAGCCGCCTGGAGACGCGCGAGACGCCGATCCTCGGCAACACCTGCCTGTACGGCGCCACCGGCGGCGAGCTGTACGCCGCCGGGCGTGCCGGCGAGCGCTTCGCGGTGCGCAATTCCGGCGCCACCGCCGTGATCGAGGGCGCGGGCGACCACTGCTGCGAGTACATGACCGGCGGCACCGTGGTGGTGCTCGGCCGCACCGGCCTGAACTTCGGCGCCGGCTTCACCGGCGGCATGGCCTACGTGCTCGACCTCGACCGCGACTTCGTGGACCGCTACAACCACGAGCTGATCGACATCGTGCGCATCTCTCCCGAGGGCTTCGAGAACCATCGCCAGCACCTCATCGGCCTGATCGGCACCCACGCCAGCCTGACCGGCAGCGCGTGGAGCGCGCGGATCCTCGACGAGTTCCGCGACTTCGTCGGCAAGTTCTGGCTGGTCAAGCCGAAGGCCGCCAGCCTCGAGGCGCTGGCCGACGAACTGCGGAGGGCCGCCTGATGGGCCGGCGCAACGCCTTCCAGTTCCTCGACGCGCAGCGGCGCATGCCGGAGAAGGTGCCGCTGGAGGCGCGCCTTGCCGGCGACTGGGGCGAGCTGTATGGGCGCTTCGACCAGGCCGGGGCCGCGCTGCAGGCCGGCCGTTGCCTCGACTGCGGCAACCCGTACTGCGAGGCGAAGTGCCCGGTGCACAACCACATCCCCGACTGGCTCAGGCTGGTCGAGGAAGGCCGCATCCTCGAGGCTGCCGCGCTGTGCCACGAGACCAACCCGCTGCCGGAGATGTGCGGGCGGGTGTGCCCGCAGGACCGCCTCTGCGAGGGCGCGTGCACGCTGGAGGACGGCTTCGGCGCGGTCACCATCGGCGCGATCGAGAAGTACATCGTCGACACCGCCTTCGCGCAGGGCTGGCGCCCGGACCTGTCGAAGGTCAGGCCGACCGGCAGGCGCGTGGCCGTGGTCGGCGCCGGACCGGCGGGATTGGCGTGCGCCGACCGGCTCGCGCGCGCGGGGATCGCCGCGACGGTGTTCGACCGCTACGAGCAGATCGGCGGCCTGCTCCAGTTCGGCATCCCGCCGTTCAAGCTCGACAAGCAGGTCATCGCGACGCGGCGTGCGGTGCTCGAGGGCATGGGCATCGGATTCCGGACCGGCGTCGAGGTCGGCACCGACCTCCCGCTCGAACGCCTGCTCGACGAATACGACGCGGTGTTCCTCGGGCTCGGCGCGTACCGCTACACCGACGGCGGGCTGCCGGGCCAGGACCTGCCCGGCGTGGTGCCCGCGCTGCCGTTCCTGGTGCAGAACGGGCGCATCGCCACCGGCCAGGACCCGCAGGGCCGTCCCGTCGCCGGCTGGGAGCGGCACGTGCCGCTGCCGGAAGTGCGCGGCCGGCGCGTGGTGGTGCTCGGCGGCGGCGACACCAGCATGGACTGCGTGCGCTCGGCGGTCCGGCTCGGCGCGGCCAGCGTCACCTGCGCCTACCGCCGCGACGAGGCCGACATGCCCGGTTCCGCGCGCGAGGTGGCGAACGCGCGCGAGGAAGGCGTGCGCTTCCTGTTCAACCGCCAGCCGGTCGCGATCGTGGACGACGGCCACGGCCGCGTCACCGGCGTGCGCGTGGTGGAGACGCGCCTGGGCGAGCCGGACGCGCGCGGCCGCCGTGCCGCCGAACCGGTGCCCGGCAGCGAATCGGTGATCGGGGCCGACGTGGTGATCATCGCCTTCGGCTTCTCGCCGTCGGTGCCGGACTGGCTGCGCGCAGCCGGCGTCGAGGTACAGGCCAACGGCCGCATCGTCACCGGCGGGCCCGGCCGCCTGCCCTGCCAGACCTCGCACGACCGCCTGTTCGCGGGCGGCGACTGCGTGCGCGGCGCCGACCTCGTGGTCCATGCGGTGCGGGAAGGACGCGACGCCGCGGCCTCGATCGCGTGCATGCTGCTGCACGACGCGAAGCGGATCCCGGCCGCACTGGCGACCGCCTGAACACGGCATGCGCGCCGGAGTGTGAACGCGTGCCGCTCGCGGGCTTCCCCCGCGCCGCGCGGACGCCCAAGATACCGCCATGCTCCGGATCGCGACCCGCATCCTGCTGCTCTGCCTGCCGGCAGCGGCCGTGTCCGCGCAGCAGGCCGGCAACGTCACCGTGTACCGCTGCACCGATGCCCGGGGCAACGTGACCCTCTCCGACCAGCCCTGTGCGGCGGGCGACCGCCAGGAATTGCGCTCCATGCAGCGCCCGCAGGACGCGCCGCCCGCGCCCGCGCCGCAGGCATCGCCCGCGCCGGCCGTGCAGCCGCAGCAGCCCGCGCCCGTGGTGCAGACCGTCGTGGTGCGCACGCCGCAGCCGATGTACGAATGCATCACGCCCGACGGCAGGCGCTACACCAGCGACACCGGCGACGGCAACCCGCGCTGGGTGCCGCTGTGGACGCTGGGCTACCGCGCCGGCTGGCGCGGCGGCCGCGTCGGTCCGCCGCCTTCCGGCGATCCCGGCGCGCGCCGGCCGCCACACGGCCCGCCGCCGGGCCCGGCCCCGGTCGTGGCGGGCGGCACCTGGATCCGTGACAGTTGCCACGTGCTGCCGCAGGCCGAGGCCTGCGCGCGCCTGCGTGAGCGCCGCGACGAGATCCGCCGCCGCTTCTTCAACGCGCAGGAAAGCGAACGCAACGAGCTGCGCCGCGAGGAACGCGGGATCAACGCCCGGCTGGAGGCCGATTGCGGATGAGCAAGCGCAGGATGGGCATGCGTGCCACCGTCCCCGTGTCCGCGTTCGCGTTCGCCGCGATGCTCGCGCTGGGCAGCGTCGCACCCCTGCGCGTGCAGGCGCAGGTGATCTACCGTTGCACCGACGCCAGCGGCGCGGTGACGATCCAGAACGACAGGCCCTGCCCCGCCGGCAGCCGGCAGGAGGTCCGCCGGGTCCAGTCGCTGCCGACGGTGCCACCACCGCAACCGCCCGCACCCAACCGGCCGCCGCCGGCCGGGGACTTCGTGCAGGCCGCCGGTCCCGGGCCGGAGCCCGCCGCGGCGCCGGAGCGCCCGGTACCGCCGGAACCGGCACACATCGACGACGCCGCACGGCTGCCGCCTCCGCCGATCTTCCAGTGTGAAACCTGGGACGGCGACAGCTACGTCAGCGAGGACCCCTCGCCCAAGCCGCGCTGCGTGCGCCTGGACACCGGCGGGGTGGGCGAAGCGTGCGAGATGAAGTACGACATCTGCGCGCGCATCGGCGACAACGCCGCCTGCGACGGCTGGCGGCGCCGCCAGCGCGAGATCGAATCGACATGGCGCCACGCCAGGGCCGCCGACCGGCCCGCGCTGCAGGAGGAATTCGCACGCGTCACCCGGATCCTGTCCGACTCCACCTGCGCGCTGCAGCCGTAGACCGGCTCAGAAGCCGTAGCGCAGGAAGCCGCCGTCCACCGCGATGCACTCGCCGGTGATGTAGGACGCTGCGGGCAGGCACAGGAAGGCCACTGCCGCCGCCACCTCCTCCGGCTCGCCCACGCGGCCCATCGGCGTGCGCTGCAGCACGTCGTCGAGGTAGTCGGGATCGGACAGCTTGCCGGAGGTGCGCCTGGTGCGGATGTACCACGGCGCCACCGCGTTCACGCGGACCCCGTCCCCGGCCCATTCCATGGCGAGGTTGCGCGTCATCTGGTGCAGCGCCGCCTTGGCCATGCCGTAGGGCGCCCCGGTGCGAACGTGGGTGATGCCCGAGACGCTGCCGACGTTGACGATGCACGAACTGGCGTGCCTCGTCAGCAGCGGGTGCGCGTAGCGCGACAGTTCGAAGGCGCTGAACAGGTTGACCTCGAAGATCTCGCGCCACTCGTCCTCGGTGTACTCGGTGGCGGCGCGGCTGAGGTTGCCCCCGGCGTTGTTGACCAGGATGTTCAGGCCCTCGCCCTGGTCCTCGACCCAGTCCAGTACCTCGCGGCGCTGCTCCTCGTCGGCCACGTCCGCCGCGAAGGCGCGCACGTCGCCGTCCGGGTTTTCGTCGAGCAGTTCGTCGCGCACCGATTCGAGCAGGTCGGGGTTGCGCGCCACGATCAGCACGGTCGCGCCGAAACCGAGCAGTTCGCGCGCGATGGCACGGCCGATGCCGGCGCTGCCACCGGTCACCAGCGCGATCTGGCCGTCGAGGCGCCAGCGATGCGGGTCCATGGTCCGTTCCGGTTGCGGATGCGGAGCCCAAGCATACCGCCCCGCCCGCGGCGCGGGCGGGGTGGCCGGTGTTCACGGCCCGCAGAAGCAGTAGGCGAGCGTCTTGACCGGCATGCCGGGCGCGGTCGCCAGCACGTGCTCGAGCAGTTCCAGATCCTGGCGGGCGCGCGGCGCGACGCGCTCCAGCAGGGTGCGGGCCAGGCCCGAGCCGCCGACCAGGGAGCGGCCGACGCTGCCCTCGACGAAGCGCGCGAACCAGCGCTCGAGCGGAGTCGCGGTGCGCTCGACGTAGCGCACGCGCCACCGGTCCTTCCCGCCGAGGTCCGCCAGGCGCGCGGCCTCGGCAATGGCGTCGCGCAGGCCGCCGAACTCGTCCACCAGCCCGCGCTCCTTCGCCTGCGCGCCGCTCCACACCCGGCCCCGGGCCACCGCGTCGATCTCCTCGACGCTGCGGTTGCGGCTCTCGGCGACCTTGCCGGTGAAGTCGCGGTAGCCCTTCTCGATCACCGACTGGATGATCGTGCCCAGCTCGGGCGACAGCGGGCGGGTCAGGTCGAACGCGCCGGCCATGCGCGTGGTGCCGACGCCGTCGGCGCGCACGCCGATCTTCTCCAGCGCGCGCGGGAAGGTGGGCACCACCGCGAAGATGCCGATCGAGCCGGTGATCGTGGACTCGTCGGCGAAGATGCGGTCGGCGTTCATGCTGATCCAGTAGCCGCCCGATGCGGCCACGTCGCCGAACGACACCACGACCGGCTTGCCGGCCTCCTTCAGCGCCACGATCTCGCGGCGGATCTGCTCGGAGGCGAACACCTCGCCGCCGGGCGAATCCACCCGCAGCACCACCGCCCTGACCAGCTCGTCGTCGAGCGCCTCGCGCAGCAGCGCCGCGGTGGACTCGCCGCCAACGTTGCCCGGCGGCTGCTGCCCGCCCATGATCGTGCCCTCGGCGACCACCACCGCCACCTGCGGCCGCTTGTCCGCGGCGGCGACCATCGGCTCGGCCACGCGCCCGAGGTACTCAGTGAACGAGACCTGGCGGAAGCCGCCCCACGCGTCGTCGTCCGCGGCGCCGCGCTCGGCCATCAGGTCCTGTACCTCCGCGAGCGTCTTCAGGCCGTCCACCAGCTTCAGCCCGAGCGCGTACTCCGCCAGGTCGCCGCCCGCGGCGGCGATGCCCTCGGCGGCGCCGTCCACGGCCGCCGCCAGCTCTCCGGGCTGAAGCCCGCGCAGCCTCGCGATGTCGGCAATGTAGCGCTGCCAGACGTCGTTCATCCAGTACAGGTTGGCCTCGTCCGCCTCCGGCGACGAGCCGTCGAGGATGTACGGCTCGGCGGCGGACTTGTACTCGCCGACCTTGAACAGGTGCACGTCCACGCCGAGCTTGTCCTGCAAGCCCTCGCGGTAGTACAGGCGGTAGCTGGACAGGCCTTCGAGCAGGATGCCGCCCTCCGGGTCGAGGTAGACCTCGTCGGCGTGCGCCGCGAGCAGGTACTGCGCCTGCGAGAAGTACTCGCCGAACGCGATCACCTGCTTGCCGGCTTCGCGCAGTTCGTCGATCGCCCGGGCCACCTCGCGGATCGAGGCCCAGCCGGAGAAGCTCATGCGGTCCACGCGCAGCAGCACCCGGCTGATCCTGTCATCGTCCTTCGCGGCTTCCAGCACGCGCAGCAGGTCGCGCAGCTGCACCTGCGACGGGCCGCGCCCGGCCGCGTTCTCGAGCGAGCGCGTGAGCGGGTCGCTGCTGAACTGCTCGACCAGCTCCGCCTCCGGCGCGATCACCAGCGCGGTGTCCTCCTTCAGCGGCCCGGGCGCGCCGCGGCCACCGAACACCACGGAGAGGAACAGCAGCAGCAGGAAGAAGAATAGCAGGTTGAGGATCAGCCTGCGGATGAAGTTCATGCCGTCCCACAGGCCGATGATCGCGCGCACGATCGGTCCCCGGTTCATGTTCTGGCCCATTGCGTCCTCTCCCTGTTCCTCCGCCACAGACTACCCGGCCCGCAGGCCGGATTCACGCCCCACAGGTCACCCTGACATCCCGCCGGCATACGCCGCCCTGCCGCTGCTGCGCACGAAGCGCGAGCCCATCAGCACGGCCGCGACCACCAGCCCGGCGATCAGCCCGGTCCACATCCCTTCCGGCCCCCTGCCCAGGCCCAGGCCCAGCCCGGCGCCGAGCGGCATGCCCACGCCCCAGTACGCGAACGCGGCGATGAACATCGGCACCCGTGTGTCCTTCAAGCCACGCAGCGCACCGGCCGAAAGCACCTGGATGCCGTCGGGGAACTGGAACGCCGCCGCGTACAGCAGCAGCGAGGAGGCCAGCGCCGCCACCGCCTGGTCGCGGGTGTAGACCGCGGCCACGAAATCGTGGCCCAGCAGCATCAGGCCCGCGGACAGGGCCTGCGTCGCCAGCACGATCGCCAGCCCGGCGGCCGCCGCGCGGCGCACCCCCTGCGTGCCGAGCCCGGCGCCGACGGCATGGCCCACGCGCACCGTGGTCGCCTCGGCCACGCCGAACGGGACCATGAAGCACAGCGAGGCCACGTTGATCGCGATCTGGTGCGCGGCCGCCGGCACCTCGCCCAACCGCCCGATCAGCAACGCGGTGACGATGAACAGCCCGCCTTCCATGGCCACGGTCACGCCGATCGGCAGGCCGACCTTCAGCAGCCCGCCGATGGCCCGCCAGTCCGGGCGCTCGAACCGGGCGAACAGGCGCAGGTCCGCGAACCGGCGCGCACGCGCCAGGTAGCACGCGAACGCCGCCGCCTGCACCCACATCATCGCCGCCGACGCCAGCCCCAGCCCCTGCGCGCCCAGTTCGGGCAGGCCCGCCAGGCCGAAGGTGAGCACCGTGCCCAGCGGCACCAGCAGCAGCAGTCCGCCGAACCCCAGGAGCATGGCCGGCAGCGTCCAGTGCAGGCCGTCGCTGAGGTAGCGCATGCACAGGTACAGCGTCAGCGCAGGCACGCCCCAGCGGATGCCGTGCAGGAATCCGGTGGCGGAGGGGCGGATCTCCGGCGCGATCCCCATCGGTTCCAGCGCGTGCACCGCGAAGGTGAGGAACACGCACAGCAGCATGCCCAGCATCAGCGCCAGCCACAGCGCCTGCCGGAACAGCGGCCCGATGCCGTCGCGGCGACCCGCGCCGTCGAGCTGCGAGACCGAGGGCGGCAACGCCATCAGCGTGCCCATCGGGACCATCATCGGCAGCCAGAACATCGCCGTGCCCACCGCCACCGCGGCCAGCGTGTTGGTGCCATGGCGGCCGGCGATGACGCTGTCGACGAAGCCGATCAGGCCGGTCGCGAAGTGGCCGGCGACCAGCGGGGCGGCAAGGACGGCGGTGGCGCGCACTTCGCGGAGGAAGCGCGCACGGTCGGCAAACAGGGGCATGCGGAGGGAAGGGAAACGGATCGCCGGCAGCCGGAATGGCCGCTGGCGCCAGATGCGGCGGGGCCGTATTTTAGTCCCCCTTGCCGGGAGGGTGCCGATGCACGCCAACGACGACGCCACGGGAACGCCGGATGCCGTTCCCGCACCGCAGGCCGGAACCGTCGCGCGCGGCAACTGCCAGAACTGCGGCGTACCGCTGCTCGGCGACTACTGCTACGCCTGCGGCCAGCCGGTCAAGGGCCTGGTGCGCCACTTCTCCAGCCTCATCGGCGACGTGCTCGACAGCGTGTTCGAATGGGACGGGCGCACGCCGCGCACGCTGTGGCCACTGCTGGCGAAGCCAGGCTACCTGACCCTGGAATACCTCGCCGGCCGGCGCGTGCGCTACGTCAGCCCGTTCCGGCTGTTCTTCTTCCTCGCCGTCATCACCTTCTTCGTCGGCCGCTTCGTGGTCAGCTTCGGCGACGGCGAGGTCAACTTCGCCGGCAATCCCGCCATCGCCAACGCCACGACCGTCGAGGAAGTGGAACAGCTGCGCGACGAAGCGCTGGCGAAACTGGCCGATGCCCGCAGGTCGCTGCCGTCCACGCCTGGCGCGGACGCCGGCATCATCGCCGCCGAGGCCACGGTGCGCGCGCAGGCCGGCGAGCGCATCCAGGCCCTGCGCAAGGCCGCCGACGAGGGGCGCCCGCCACCGAAGCCCGAGCGCGTGCGCATCGCCTTCGGCGAGGAGGAATGGGATCCGGTCACCAACCCGGTCGACATCTCCTGGCTGCCCCGGTTCGCCAACGACTGGCTCAACGAGCAGATCGGCCACACGGCGCGCAACATCGAGCGCCTGCGCGAGGAACCGGGGCTGCTGAAGGACGCCATGCTTGGCGCCGTGCCCACCACGCTGTTCGTGCTGCTGCCGGTGTTCGCGCTGATGCTGAAGGTGCTCTACCTGTTCAGGCGCAGGCTCTACATGGAGCACCTGATCGTCGCCCTGCACAGCCACGCGTTCCTGTGCCTGGCGCTGCTGCTGGTGTTCGTGCTGCTCCTGCTCGAACGCGAGCTGGCGCCGGGTGGCGGCCTGCCGGGCACGGTGTTCTCGCTGCTGGAGGCGGCGCTGTGGGTGTGGATGCCGCTCTACCTGCTGCTCATGCAGAAGCGCGTGTACGGGCAGGGCTGGCCCATGACCCTGCTGAAGTACTGCGTCCTCGGCATCTGTTACCTGGTCCTGCTGTCGCTCGGCGCTGCATTCACCGTCGTCATCGGTCTGGTGTCCATGTGACAGGACGCGCGGCCGGCCCGGGTCAGGGCCGGCCGGTGCGTTCGCGCAACCAGGCCTCGCGCGCCTCCGGCGGCAATGACAGCAGTTCGCGGCGCACGGCCTCGCGCGCCTCGGGCGGCGTGCGTTGCGCCAGCACGGCCAGGTCGGCGCGGCCCTGCCGTGACAGCCCGCGCAGGGCCTCGAGCACGGCCTGCCGTTCGCCGGCGGGGACCTGCGCGAAAAGGGGATGCAGCCGCGGCCAGTCGCCGCCCAGCACCGGGCCGAGCAGCCAGCCGCGGCGCACCGTGCCGTCCATTGCGTCGAACCTCTGGCGCAATGCCGCCTGCCGCTCACGCGGCAGGGCCTCGAACCGGGCCCGCGCCTGCCGCATGCGCGCGCGCTCGTCCGCCGGCAGCTCGCGCCAGGCCGCCCATGCCTCGCGCCGCGCGCGCTTTTCCTCCTCGGGAAGCGCATCCCATTCGGCCAGGCGCGCCGCCAGCGCCGCGCGCGCTTCCGGCCCCAGCTCCGCAAGGCGCTGCTGGCGCTGCAGCAGGCGTTCGCGCTCCTGGGCGGGCAGGCGCGCGGCCACCGCTTCCAGTTCTGGCGGCAACGGCTGCGCCGCCGCGGCCATGGCGGCGAGCACGCCGGCAAGCGCAATGGCGTCAACGGCGCGTCGCACCACCCTCTTCCCCTTCGAGCACGGACACCAGCCAGGCATCGAACGCGGGATCCGCGGGCGGCGCTTCGCCCGCGACCTGGTCGAGCAGCAGGTCGAGGTCGGGATGGGTCAGCAGCGTGGCCTCCACCCCGAGCCCGGGCGGCGGCGCATCCGCTTGCGGCAGTTCCTCCGTGCGGATGCGTCCCGGGCCCTGGACCGGACCCGGGGCCCCGCCTCCCGGAGCGGGTCCCGGGCCGGCCGGCGTCCACCACCAGGTCGCGGCCAAAGCGCCCGCCGTCAGCAATGCCACCGCCACCAGCGCGGGCCACATCCAGCGCGCCCGCGCGCCTTTTTCCCGACGCCGGTGTTTCTCCGCCTGCGGGGAGGTCCCGTCGCGCAGCGACGCGATCCGCTCCAGCCGTGCCTGCGGCAATTCGCGCACCTTCCGCTGCGCTTCCTCGCGCATCGCCCGCCACAGTTCAGGATCGGGGGCCCCGTCGGGGGTCCGCGGGAAAGCGTGCATCAGGGCCAGCCGGTAGGTGGAGGGGGCGATGCCCAGCACGGCGGCGGCCTCGTCCTCGGACAGCCCGGCGACCAGACGCAGCAGCAGGGCCGCGCGCGGGCCGGGGCCTAACCCGGACAGCACCGCCAGGGGACCGTCGGGCAACGGCGGCATCCGGGCGCCGCGCAGCCCGGGCGCCGCCAGCAGCATCGTCCAGAACCGGCGCGCCCAGCCGGCGAACGGGAGCCGGTGGGCGTTGCGGGCGAATTCGCGCATCACCGCGGCCAGGGCCGCGTCGCCCCGGCCGGGGTCACCCGACTGGAGTTCGGCGAACACCGCGCCCCGGCGCTCCACGCCTCGCAGGAACGCTGAAAGCGCCCCGGAGGACGGCGCAGGAGAGGCTGGAACGGGGGCGGGCGGGCTCATGCAGCCTGCCATGATATGCCGCCCGCCGGCATCCCGCCCCTTGACGGAAGCCACGCACGCCGTTCCACCGCGACATTTCCCGCATGCGGTTGTGCACAACGGGCACGCCTGCCCCCTGGCGCCGGGCCACATGCCGGACGCCCTCCCAGGCGACGCCCGTGTTTCACGGATAACCCATTGATGCAAATGGGATTTCAAAGGTTGGCAATTTTTTCGCCAATCCACCCTTCCTGCCGAATCTGAACGGCGCGGACGGCTGTGGAGCACTTCGATGCACAGACTTATCCACAGCGCATGTGGATAAACCAAAAACCGTTTGGCGCCGGTAACTTGCGCGTGAATCATCGCGGACCCGGCAACAGTGCGCCGCAACTCGCCCCGCCAACCCCCGGCCACCTCGGCCGTCGGCCCAGCCGGTAGACTTCGCCCGTGTCCAGCCCCGACGACTGCCTGCAGGTCGCGCTGCCGGTCCCGCTGCCGCGCCTGTTCGACTACCGCGCCCCGGCGCCGGTCGGCCCGTCCGACGTGGGCCGCCGCGTGCGCGTGCCGTTCGGGCCGCGCACCCTGGTCGGGATCGTGGCCTCGGTCGGGCCGCCCCGGGCCGACGTGGGGGAGCTGCGCGAAATCGCTGGCTGGCTGGACGGGGAGCCCCTGCTCTCGGGCGAACTGCTCGATTCGCTGCGCTGGCTGGCCCGCTACACCCACGCGCCGCTGGGCGAGGTGCTGGCGACCGCCCTGCCGGCGGCGCTGCGCCGCGGCGAGCCGCTGCCCGACACCCATGCCTGGGCCTGGCGGCTGACCGGGGCCGGGGCCGCCGCGCTGCCCGGCTTGCGCGCCGGCACCCGCCCGCGGCGGCTGGCGGAACTGCTGCACGGGGCCACGCGCGAGGAGGACGCGCTCGACGGACTGATGGATGGCTGGCGCGAGGCCGCACGTTCGCTGGCCAGGCGCGGCTATGCCGAGCGCATCGCGGTCCCGGCATCGCAACCTCCGCCTTCGCCGCAGCCGGGGCCGGAGCCGAACGCCGAACAGCAGGCCGCGATCGCCGCGGTCCGCGACGCGTCCGGCTTCGCGCCGGTGCTGCTCGACGGCGTCACCGGCAGCGGCAAGACCGAGGTCTACCTGCACGCCATCGCCGACTGCCTGGCGCGCGGCCGGCAGGCACTGGTGCTGGTGCCCGAGATCGGCCTGACCCCGCAGCTGCTGGCACGTTTCCGCGCCCGCCTCGGGGTGCCGGTCCACGCCACCCATTCCGGGCTCAACGACGGCGAGCGCGCCCGGGTCTGGGCCGCGGCCTGGCGCGGCGAGGCGCGCGTGATCGTGGGCACGCGCTCGGCGGTGTTCACGCCGTTGCCCGATGCCGGCCTGATCGTGGTCGACGAGGAGCACGACGGCAGCTACAAGCAGCAGGACGGGATCCGCTACAACGCCCGCGACTTCGCGCTGGTGCGCGGCAAGGCGCTGGGCGTGCCGGTGCTGCTGGGCAGCGCCACGCCGTCGCTGGAATCGCTGCACAACGCCACCGGCGGGCGCTACCGCTACCTGCGGCTGTCGCGGCGCGCTGGCACCGCGAAGCCGCCGCAGGTGCGCGTGGCCGACGTTCGCAAGCGCCCGCTCGAGGCCGGGCTGTCGGCACAGACGCTCGACGCGATCCGCGCCGCGCTCGACGCCGGCGGCCAGGTGCTGGTGTTCCGCAACCGCCGCGGCTACGCGCCGGTGCTGCTGTGCCACGATTGCGGCTGGAGCGCGCAGTGCCCGCGCTGCGACTCGGCGATGACCGTGCACGGCGCCGGCCGCCGCCTGCAGTGCCACCACTGCGGCCACCAGCGCCCCGCGCCGCAGGCCTGCCCCGACTGCGCCAGCCTCGCGCTGCAACCGCAGGGCGCGGGCACCGAACGCATCGAGGAGACGCTGGCGGCGAAGTTCGCCGGCGTGCCGGTGCTGCGCATCGACCGCGGCAGCACGCAGCGCAAGGACGCGCTGGAAAAGCTGCTCGCCTCGCTCGGCGGCAGGCCGGGCATCCTCGTCGGCACGCAGATGCTGGCCAAGGGCCACGACCTGCCCAACCTCACCCTGGTGTGCGTGGCCGGCATCGACGAAGGGCTGTTCTCCGCCGATTTCCGCGCCCACGAGAAGCTGGCGCAACTGCTGATCCAGGTCGCCGGGCGCGCCGGACGTGCGCAGCGCGAGGGCGAGGTGCTGCTGCAGACCCACCACCCGGAGCACCCGCTGCTGGCCACGCTGCTGTCCGGCGGCTACCACGCCTTCGCCGCGCAGGAACTGGAGCAACGCCAGGCGGCCGGGTTGCCGCCGTTCGCCTTCCTCGCCCTGCTGCGCGCGGAGGCGAAGCATGCCGGACCGCCGATGGCCTTCCTGCACGCGGCGCGGCGCGCGTTCGAGGAGGCGGGCGTGGATGCGGCCGCCGTCCATGGCCCGATGCCCGCGCCGATGCGCAAGCGCGCCGGCATGCACCGCGCGCAATTGCTGCTGTCCGCCTCCGCGCGGCCGCAGCTGCACGCCCTGCTCGACCGCGCACTGCCGGCGATCCACGCCCTCCCCGAAGGCCGCCGGGTGCGCTGGTCGCTGGACGTGGATCCGCTGGACCTCTACTGAGCCGCGCCGGCCCCGGCCGCCCTGGTGGCCTTGCCCTGGCGGCGGCGGCGCGGCTCGCCGCGCGACCGTTCGCGCACCAGCACCGTCTGTCCTTCCCTGCGCACCTCGAACAGGTTCACCGCGTCGATCAGCGCGCTGAGGCTGCGGTAGCCGTAGTTGCGCGGGTCGAACGAGCCCTGGTTGCCGAGGTGGCTGCCCACGCCGGACAGGTGGGCCCAGCCCTCGTCGTCGGCGACCGCGGCGACCGCACTGCGCAGCCGGTGGACCAGTTCCTGGTCGCGCGCCAGGTCGTCGGCCGTCAGCGGGCGCGCCTGCCCGGCGCCCGCCCCGTCCTCCTCGCCCAGTTTCTCGAGGTAGAGGAAGGTCGAGCAGGCCTTCACGAACGGCAGCGGCGTCTGCTTCTGGCCGAAGCCGTAGACCGCATAGCCGTCGTTGCGCAGGCGCATCACCAGCGGGGTGAAGTCGGCGTCGCTGGACACGATCGCGAAGCCGTCGAGCGTGCGCGCGTACATCAGGTCCATGGCGTCGATCACCATCGCCATGTCCGAGGCGTTCTTGCCCGGGCTGTAGGCGAACTGCTGTATCGGGCGGATCGCGTACTCGTGGAGGACCTTCTCCCAGCCCGCGAGGTTCGGGCTCTTCCAGTTGCCGTAGGCGCGGCGCACGTTGACCACGCCGTGGCGCGCGACCTCGTTGAGGATGGCGTCGATCCTGGACGCGGGGGCGTTGTCGGCATCGATCAGCAGGGCGATGCGGCGTTCGGTGTTCATGGGACCGGGGGAATGCGGGGAACCGACCGCAGCGTACCCCTTCCCGCGCTCCCGGTCTCCCCCGGCGGGCCGCCCGCAGCGGGCCGCGGCCTTTCCGGTACCCTTCGGCGGACAGCACGCTTGCTCCGACACGGGACGACATGCAGCCGGCAGCAGAGACGATGACCCCCGCCAGGCGCCTGCGCAGCATCCTCGGCGGTGCCGCGGGCAACCTCGTCGAGTGGTACGACTGGTACGCCTACGCCGCGTTCTCGCTCTACTTCGCCGAGGTCTTCTTCCCGGGCGGGGACCGCACGAGCCAGTTGCTGAAGACCGCGGCGATCTTCGCGGTGGGCTTCCTGATGCGCCCGCTCGGCGGCTGGCTGCTCGGCCGCTACGCCGACCGCCATGGCCGCAAGCGCGCGCTGATGCTTTCGGTGCTGATGATGTGCGCCGGCTCGCTGCTGATCGCCGTCACCCCGGGCCACGACCGCATCGGCGTCGCCGCGCCGGTGCTGCTGGTGCTGGCGCGGCTGCTGCAGGGGCTGAGCGTGGGCGGCGAGTACGGCGCCTCCGCGACCTACCTCAGCGAGGTGGCCTCGAGCCGGCACCGCGGCTTCTGGTCCAGCTTCCAGTACGTGACCCTGGTGATGGGCCACCTGCTCGCGCTCGCCGTGCTGATCCTGCTGCAGCGCGTGTTCCTCGACGACGCGCAGCTGCACGCCTGGGGCTGGAGGATCCCGTTCGCGATCGGCGCGCTGGCCGCGCTGGTGACGCTGTGGCTGCGCCGGAGCATGGACGAGAGCGAATCGTTCGCGCGCAGCGAAGGCGCCGCCGACGCGGCCATGCACCGCCGCCAGGGCACGCTGCGGGAACTGGCGAAACACCCGCGCGCGGTGCTGACCGTGGTCGGGCTGACCATGGGCGGCACGCTGGCCTTCTACACGTACACGACCTACGTGCACAAATTCCTGGTCAACAGCGCGGGCATCGCCAAGGAAACCGCCTCGCTGGTCAATGCCTCCACGCTGTTCGTGTACATGCTGCTGCAGCCCGTGGTCGGTGCGCTGTCGGACCGGATCGGGCGGCGCCCGATCCTGGTCGCGTTCGGCGTGCTCGGCGTGGCCTTCACCTGGCCGATCATGACGGCGCTCGAATCGGTGTCCTCGCCGGTGCAGGCGTTCTGGCTGGTGCTGGCCGCGCTGGTCATCGTCACCGGCTACACCTCGATCAACGCGGTGGTGAAGGCCGAGCTGTTCCCGGTCGAGGTGCGCGCGCTCGGGGTCGGCCTGCCGTACGCGCTGGCGGTGGCGCTGTTCGGCGGCAGCGCCGACCTGGTCGCGCTGTGGTTCAAGGACATCGGCCTGGAGCGCGGCTTCTACGGCTACGTCACCGCCTGCATCGCCTGCTCGCTGCTGGTGTACCTGTGGATGCCGGATACCCGGCGGACCTCGCTGATCGACCGCGACGCGGACCGCGCCTGAGCCGGCCGCCCGGGCTGTGCCCCGCCGGCCGCGGGTGCGACAGTTCGATAGCCTGAGCGTTCGCCAGCTCGGCCGCTGTGCCCCGCCGGCCGCGGGTGCGACAATACCCGTGCACATCCCGTCTTTCCGCCCTGCACATGCCCAGCCAGCTCGAACAGCTCCGCGCCCTGTCCGTGGTCGTCGCCGACACCGGCGACATCGACGCCATCGCCCGCTTCCGGCCGATGGACGCCACCACCAATCCCTCGCTGCTGCTCAAGGCCGCGTCCCTGCCCGCCTACGCGGAGCACCTGGACCGGGCCGTGGCCGGGGCCAGCGGCAGCGGCGAGGCCAGGGTCGCCGACGCCTGCGACCGGCTGGCGGTGGCGATCGGCGGCGAGATCCTGAAGCTGATCCCGGGCCGCGTCTCCACCGAGGTGGACGCGCGCCTGAGCTTCGACGCCGACGCCACGGTCGCCAGGGCGCACCGGCTGGTCGAGCTGTACGAGCAGGCCGGCATCGGCCGCGACCGCCTGCTGATCAAGATCGCCTCGACCTGGGAGGGCATCCGCGCCGCCGCGCGGCTGGAGCGCGAGGGCATCCACTGCAACCTCACCCTGCTGTTCTCGTTCGCCCAGGCCGTGGCCTGCGCCGAGGCGGGCGTGTTCCTGATCTCGCCCTTCGTCGGCCGCATCCTCGACTGGCACCTGGCCAACGGCGGGGAGAAGCCGGCCACGCCGCAGGAGGACCCGGGCGTGCAGTCGGTCACCCGCATCTGGCACTGGTACAAGCGCCACGGCTACCCGACCGTGGTCATGGGCGCGAGCTTCCGCAACACCGGGCAGGTGCTGGCGCTGGCCGGCTGCGACCGGCTGACCATCTCGCCGGAGCTGCTCGCGCAGCTGGAAGCCTCCGACGCCCCGGTCGCGCGCGCGCTGGTCGATGCAGGCGAACGCGCCGCGCCGCCGGAACCGATCCGCGAGGCCGGGTTCCGCTGGCAGCTCAACGAGGACGCGATGGCCACCGAGAAGCTGGCCGAGGGCATCCGCCGCTTCGCCGCCGACCAGCGCAGGCTCGAGGACATGCTCGCCGCGCGCATGCGCTGATCCCCCGTCCCGGTCGCGGCATTGCCGCCGGGAACTTCCCGTTCCAGTCCAGCGCGGCGGCCCCCGCGCCGCCATGTCCCGGCATGGGCTAGGATGGCCCTGGCGGATCACCCTCTCCTGGAACCACAGGCATGACCGACATCGCGATGCACAACTGGTGGATCGCGCTGGCCGTGACCGTGGGCGCGGGCCTGGCCACCGGCTTCGGCAGCCTGCTGGTGTTCGCCTCGAAGAAACCGAACGCGCGCCTGCTCGCGTTCGGCCTGGCGTTCGCCGGCGGCGCGATGGTGTACGTGTCGCTGAGCGAGATCCTCAACAAGTCCATCCTCGCCTTCACCCAGGCCTGGGGCGACCGGATGGGATTCACCCTCGGCACGCTGTCGTTCCTGGCCGGCGTCGGCCTGATCATGCTGATCGACCACCTGGTGCCGAACCCGCACGAGCGGCTGGAAGTCGACGACCCGTACTTCCGCGAGCACAACCTCGAATACATCCGCCGCGTCGGCCTGCTCACCGCCGCCGCGATCACCGTGCACAACTTCCCGGAAGGGCTGGCGACCTTCTTCGCCACCCTGGAGAACCCGGGCGTGGGCATGCCGCTTGCCTTCGCCATCGCCATCCACAACATCCCCGAGGGCATCGCGATCGCGGTGCCGGTGTACTTCGCCACCAACAGCAGGGGCTGGGCCTTCGCCGCGTGCATGGTGTCCGGGCTGGCCGAGCCCGCGGGGGCGCTGCTGGGCTATGCGCTGCTGCGGCCGGTCCTGTCGGACGCGGTGTTCGGCGCGGTGTTCGGGGTCATCGCCGGGGTCATGGTGTTCCTGGCGCTGGACGAGCTGCTGCCCGCGGCCAAGCGCTACTCCAGGGGCCACGAGCCCGTGTACGGCCTGGTCACCGGCATGGCCGCGCTCGCGCTCAGCCTGGTCCTGTTCAAGTGGTGATGCGCGCCGCCGGCCCGCGCACTGGCCGGCGGGCGGAAGGAAATGGCGGAAGGAAAAAAGAAGGCCCGCGCGAGCGGGCCTTCCCGTCGGGTTGCCGGTCCCCGGGCGCTCAGGCCGCGAACAGCGCCTTCATCTTCTTCAGCGCGTTGGCCTCGACCTGGCGGATGCGCTCGGCCGAGACGCCGTACTCGTCGGCCAGCTCCTGCAGCGTGACCTTGTTGTCGCCGTCCAGCCAGCGGCGCTGGATGATGTCGCGGCTGCGCGGGTCGAGGCGGGCCAGGCCCTCGCGCAGCAGCTCGAGCTGGTTGTCCTCGCTGTCGGCGCGCTCGTAGACCACCGACGGATCGGCGTCCTCCGCCTCCAGGTAGCTCACCGGCGCCGGCAGGGCGCTGTCGTCGTCCTCGTCCACGGGCGCGTCGAAGCCGATGTCGCGGCCGGACAGGCGCGCCTCCATCTCCAGCACCTCGCGCTCGGAGACGTTGAGGTCCTTCGCCACCGCGCGCACTTCCTCCGCGTTGAGCCAGCCCAGGCGGGTCTTGGCCTTGCGCAGGTTGAAGAACAGCTTGCGCTGCGCCTTGGTCGTGGCGACCTTGACGATGCGCCAGTTGCGCAGGATGAACTCGTGGATCTCCGCGCGGATCCAGTGCACCGCGAAGCTGACCAGGCGGACGCCCATGTCGGGGTCGAAGCGCTTGACCGCCTTCATCAGGCCGATGTTGCCCTCCTGGATCAGGTCGCCCAGCGGCAGGCCATAGCCGGTGTAGCCGCGGGCGACGTGCACCACGAAGCGCAGGTGCGAATGCACCAGCTCGCGGGCGGCGTCGAGATCCTCGTGGTCGCGGTAGCGGCGCGCGAGCGCCTGCTCCTCCTCGGCCGACAGCACCGGGATCTGGTACACCGCGCTGATGTACGCCTCCAGCGAACCGAGCGCACTCGGGACCGGAAGATTGTTGGCAACCAGTGGATGGGCAATCTGGGTCATGGCAGCGAGTTTAGCAGTCTGCGCCTCTGACTGCTAATCGGCGGAAAAGTTCCCGACTGTTCCAGAAACGGAACAGGAAATGGATAAATCATTGATTCCGGATCTCAAGTTCGGCCCAGGGCGGAAGCGACCAGTCGATCGGGGCCTGCCCCCGCCTGGCCAGATACGCATTGGCGGCCGAAAAGTGGCCGCAGCCCAGGAACCCCCGGTGGGCCGACAGCGGGGAGGGGTGGGTGGTCTTCAGCACCAGGTGCCGGCGGGGGTCCACGATCCGGCCCTTGGCCTGGGCGTAGCTGCCCCAGAGCATGAACACCAGGCCCTCGCGCTCGCGGTTGAGCACCTCGACCACATGGTCGGTGAACCCCTCCCACCCCCTGCCCTGGTGGGAGCCGGGCCGGCCCTCCTCCACGGTCAGCACCGCGTTGAGCAGCAGCACCCCCTGCCTCGCCCAGGGCATCAGGTAGCCGTGGTCCGGGCGCGGGATGCCGAGGTCGCGCTCGATCTCCTTGAACATGTTCTCCAGCGAGGGCGGCACCGGCACCCCGGGCAGCACCGAAAAGCACAGGCCATGGGCCTGGCCGGGCCCGTGGTAGGGGTCCTGCCCCAGGATCACCACCTTCACCGCGTCGAACGGCGTGGCCTCGAACGCGGCGAAGATCCGCGGGCCGGGCGGGTAGATGCGCGCGCCGGCCGCCTTGCGCTGGCGCAGGAACGCCGACAGCGCGCGCATGTCCTCGCGCGCGAACCAGTCGCCCACGCGCGCCTTCCACGACGGTTCCAGTCTGAGCCGGTCCCCGCTCTGGCTCATGTCGGGTCGAACACGGGTTGCTCGGGAAGCCTGGCCAGCCGCAGCTGGAACAGCACCTTGGTCACCAGCAGGCGCTCCTCCACGGGCTTGAGCACAAGGTCGTTGGCGCCGTCGCGGATCAGCGCGGCCTGGCTGTCGCGGTTGTCGTCGCCGGTCATCACCAGCACCGGCAGCCGGCGCTTGCCGTAGCCGAAGTCGCCGCGGATGGCGTTGAGCATGTCGCGACCGTCGAGCTGTCCCTTGAGGTACAGGTCGGTGAGCACCAGGTCCACGCCGGGGGCGGCGGCGGTGCCACGGAAGGACTCGAGGAAGGCCAGCGCGTCCTCGACGCTGGTCACGTGGGTGACCCGCATCTGCTGCGACCCGAGCGCGCGCCGGATCGCCAGCGCCACCGTGCGGCTGTCCTCGACGTAGAGCACGTGGGCACCGGGAACCGGCGCCGGGTGCACGTACCCGCGGATGAATGCCGCCAGCGCGTTGTGGCCGAGCGACTTGTCGAAATAGTCGGTGACGTCCTCGGACAGGCTGCGGTCCTCCAGGCGCGACTGCACGTCCCCCGAGATCACGATCACCGGCACGTAGCGCTGGCCGACGGCCTCGCGCACCGCGCGCGCGACCTGCAGGCCGTCGCCGTCGGGCAGGACCAGGGCGGTGGTGACCAGGTCCACGGGCTCGGCCTGCAGTTGCTCACGCACCTCGGCCAGGCCGCCCGCCTCGGCCACCCGGACCGCCGGCAACTCCTTGCGGAGCATCGCGGCGATCAGCATGCGCACGACACGCGATCCGTCCACGACCAGCACGCGCGGCGACTCGGTGGAAAGGTGGCGCAGATCCTCCAGCATCGCTCCGCTCAGGTCTCGGTGGGGCGCGTCTGGCGCAGGAAGTGACCCGCGGCGGCGCCGGCGCCGAGCCAGCCGAGCACCGTCGCGCCGCCGAGCACCACGGCCAGTTCCGCGATCGTGAATCCCTGCAGCGCGAACGGGCTGCCGTAGCTCTCGGCCAGCCGCGCCAGCGGCCCGCGGACCGCCAGCCCCGCGAGCGCCAGCACCGCCAGCGCCAGCGCGCCGGACGCCAGACCGTACCACGCCCCGAGGTACAGGAACGGCCTGCGGATGAAGCCATCGGTGGCGCCGAGCAGTTGCAGCACGCCGATCTCCTCGCGCCGCGACTGGATGTCGAGCCGCACCGTGTTGCCGACCACCAGCAGCGCGCCGGCGCCGAACAGCACCGCCAGCACCCACGCCACGCGCCTGCCCAGCCGCAGCCAGGTGTCGAGCCGCTGCCGCCACTGCGCGTCGTGCTGCACCACTTCCGCCTCCGGCAGCGCCCGCAGCGCGCCGGCCAGCGCCAGCTCGTCCCCCGCGGGCGTCACCACCAGCACGTGCGGCAGCGGATTGTCGCCACCGAGCGCGTCCACGATCTCCTCCAGGCCGCCGCGTTCGCGCAGGTGCGCCAGTCCTTCCTCCGGGGTGACGTGGCGCACCGCCGCGACGTCGCCACGGCCGCGCAGCTCGCCGGCAAGCTGCGCGGGCCGGCCCGGCGCGAGGTCCTGGCGCAGGAACACGGTGATCTCGCGCGACTGCTCGATGCTGCCCCCCAGCCGCTCGAGGTTGCCCAGCACCAGCCACAGTCCCAGCGGCAGCGCCAGCGCCACCGCCATCACGCCGATGGTCAGCAGCGCCGCCAGCGGCCTGCGGAACACGCGGCCCAGCCCCGAGACGAAGCTGTAGGCGTGGTGGTCGAGCCAGGTGCCCAGGCCCGACCGTCGTGCGCGCGGCTCATTCATCGGCCAGCTCCTCCGGCGGGATGTCGTCCACCAGCCGGCCGTGGTCGAGCACCAGCACGCGCTTTTTCATGCGCTTGACCAGCATCAGGTCGTGGCTGGCCACGATCACGCTGGTGCCGCGCTCGGGCAGCGAAGCAAACAGCGCCATGATCTCCGCCGACAGCGTGGGATCGAGGTTGCCGGTGGGCTCGTCGGCCACCAGCAGCCGCGGCTCGCCGACCAGCGCGCGGGCGATGCCGACGCGCTGCTGCTCGCCCGCCGACAGCTGGGTCGGCAGCGCGCGCTCGCGCCCGGCCAGGCCGAGCCGGTCGAGCATGCTGCGCACGCGCTTGCCGATCTCGTTCCGCCGCATCCCGCGCAGGACCAGCGGCAGCGCGACGTTGTCGAACACGCTGCGGTCGGTCAACAGGCGGTGGTCCTGGAACACCACGCCCACCTCGCGCCGGTGCAACGCCACCCTGCGCCCACGCACCTTCCGCAGGTTGCGGTCGCAGAACAGCACCGCGCCACGCGTGGGCCGCTCGGTCAGGTGGATCAGCTTGAGCAGGGTGCTCTTGCCGGCGCCGGAGTGCCCGGTGACGAACAGCATCTCGCCCGCGGCGACCTCGAACGTGACATCGGAGAGCGCGACGTGCCCGCCCGGATACTGCTTGCTGACGTTGTCGAAGCGGAGGACGGCCATCGCGCGAAGTATCGCAGATATGCCCGGCGATGCCCGCGCCGCCGGCACGACGGCGCGGGCGGCGGGATCATCAGTGCTGCGTGCGCGGGCCGCGCAGCACCAGCCGCTTCAGGCGCTGGCCGATGCGGGCCAGCAGCGACGGCTTGCGTTCCGGCGGCCCGGCCTCCTTCCGGGAGGAGGAACCCTTGCCGCCCTGCTGTTGCCGGGCCTGGCTGGCGTTCGCGGCCTCGGTGCCCTCCGGCTTGCGCCCGCGGCGGCGGCGGCGCTTGCGCCTGGGCCGGTCCACGCCGGCCGCGGCATCCGGGGCCGGGGCGGCCTGGGCGGGCGCCTGCCGCGCGCCTCCGTCCGCGGCCTGCGCCTGCGGCGCGGAAACGGCCGCCCCTTCCTCTGCGCCGCCGCGCTTGCGGCGACGTCGGCGGGAACGCCCCCCCTGGCCCTGTTCCGCGGCGCGCGCCTCGCGTACCTCGCGGAAGATCTCGCGGATGCTCTCGCCCTCGCCGTCCGCGCCTGCCTCGGGCTTCGGGCGCTCCGGACGCGGCAGCGGCACCAGCAGCTCGGGCGTCACCGGTTCCGACGGGATCTTCTGGCCGATGTAGGCCTCGATGTCGGGCAGGTGGATGGCGTAGCGCTCGCAGGCGAAGCTGATCGCGTCGCCCTCGGCGCCCAGGCGCGCGGTGCGGCCGATCCGGTGCACGTAGTCCTCGGGATCGAACGGCAGGTCGAAGTTGAAGACGTGCGAGACGCCCTCGATGTGCAGGCCGCGCGCGGCCACGTCGGTGGCCACCAGGATCTCGAGCTGGCCGGTCTGGAACCTGCGCAGCAGCGACTCGCGCTTCTTCTGCGGCACGTCGCCGGACAGGACGCCGACCCGGTAGCCGGCCTGCTCCAGCGCCCTGGCCACGCGCTCGACGTACGCCTTGGTGTTGACGAACACCATGGTGCGCGCGCCCTCGCTGCGCGAGAGCAGGCCAAGCAGCAGCGGGATCTTCTCGTCGTCGGCCGGGTAGTAGATCTTCTGGCGCACGCGCGCGGCGGTGACCGTCTCGGCCTCGACCACGATCTTCTCGGGGTCGTTCATGTGCTCGTAGGCCAGCTCCAGCACGCGCAGGCTGAGCGTGGCCGAGAACAGCAGCGTCTGGCGCTCGGTGCGCGGCGGCATGCGCCGCAGCAGGAAGCGGATGTCCTTGATGAAGCCGAGGTCGAACATGCGGTCGGCCTCGTCGAGCACGCAGATCTCGCAGGCGTGCAGCGACACCACCCTGTGCTGCCTGACGTAGTCGATCAGGCGGCCCGGGGTGGCGATGATCACGTCGGCGCCGGCCTGCAGCTGCGCGCGCTGCTTGTCGTAGTCCACGCCGCCGTAGACCAGGGCGAATCGCAGGCCGAGGTCCGAGGCGAACTTCAGCGCGTCCTTGTGGATCTGGATGGCCAGCTCCCGGGTCGGCGCCAGGATCAGCGCGCGCGGGTCCTCCGGCTTGCGCTCGGCCAGCGCCGGCCTCGTCAGCAGCCGGTTCACCACGGTGACCAGGAAGGCCAGGGTCTTGCCGGTGCCGGTCTGCGCCTGGCCGGCGACGTCGCGCCCGGCCAGCGTCAGCGGGAGGGTCTGCGCCTGGATCGGCGTGCAGCGGGTGAAGCCCGCGGCCTCGAGGCCGGCGAGCAGCTCGGGATGCAGCCCGAAGGACGAGAAGGTGATGTCGGTAAGTGGTTTGTCGCTCATGCGTGGGATGGTCCGTGCGGTTGGCGCGCTTGCGTGGAAGGCGCCCGCATCGCAGACTGCCAGGGGCGGGAGCGGCATTCGCCGGGATCCCGCGGGGACTGCGGCCGCCCCCCCTTGAAGCCGCCGCGAATCGACGCAGTTTATCATTCGCGGCCGACGGCCCGGGCCCGGGCCGCCCGCGCAGACCAGGAGCCCACCGTGAGCGAGCACGTGATCCACGCCACCGACGCCGACTTCGACGCCACCGTCCTGCAGTCGAAAGAGCCCGTGCTGGTGGACTTCTGGGCCCCGTGGTGCGGGCCGTGCAAGGCCATCGCCCCGCTGGTGGACGAACTGGCCGAGGAATACGCCGGCCGGGCCAGGGTGGTGAAGGTGGACATCGACCAGAACCCGGCCACCGCCCTGCGCTACCACGTGCGCTCGATCCCGACCCTGCTGCTGTTCAAGGACGGCCAGGTCCAGGCCACCCAGGTCGGCATGGCCGGCAAGGCCCAGCTGGCGCAGATGATCGCCAGGGCGCTCTGACGCCCGCCCCGCGGCCGCGCAGCCGGCCGCGGCGACGATGAACGCAAGCGCCACGGCCGCTTGCATGCGGGCGTGGCGCGGTGCTAGTTTTGAGGCATCCGGCGCGGCGTCCCGCGCCGCACCCATCTGGAAGTCCTCTCCGCTTTTTCCCCTTTGCCCGCAGCCGGGCGCTCGCACCGAGCGAGGATACGCACTTGTCCGAGAACACCAACGACGCTGGCGACATCGCCGAGAAGCGCGTGCGCAGGTCGCGCGTGAGCAAGGCCGCCAAGGCCACCGACAACCCCGACACCGCACCCGCGGAGGCGGCACCGCCGGCCGAGGCCGCGCCTCCCGCGCCGCCCCCGCCACCGCCTGCCCCCGCTGCGGAAGCCGCGCCGGCCACGCAGCCGCCGCAGGCCACGCAGGCCCCGGCCCCACAGGCCGAATCCGCACAGGGCGGCGGCGGCGAGGCCCCCGCCGAAGGCGCCCAGGGCCAGCAGCCGCAGCGCCAGCAGTTCGAAGGCCAGGGCCAAGGCCAGGGGCGCAACCGCCGCGACCGCTTCCGCAACCGCCGTGACCGTTTCCGCAACCGCGACGGGCTGCCGCAGGACGACGGCGGCAGTGGCAACGGGAACGGCAACGACCAGCACGGCCGCATGCCGATGCCGACCATCCCCGAGGGCTTCCCGCAGTACACCCTCACCGACCTGAAGCGGATGCCGGCGCACAAGCTGCTGGAGATCGCCGAGCAGCTGAACATCCACGAGGGCGTGGCCCGCGCCCGCAAGCAGGACGTGATCTTCGCCCTGCTCAAGGTGCTCACCCGCACCAGCGAGGGCGTGCAGGCCGAGGGCGTGCTCGAGATCCTGCCCGACGGCTTCGGCTTCCTGCGCTCGGCCGACGCCAGCTACCTGGCCGGCCCGGACGACGTCTACATCAGCCCTTCGCAGATCCGCCGCTTCAACCTGCGCACCGGCGACCACATCACCGGCCGCATCCGCTGGCCGAAGGACGGCGAGCGCTACTTCGCCCTCAACGTGGTCGACACGATCAACGGCGAGCCGCCGGAGGCGAGCAAGGGCAAGATCCTGTTCGAGAACCTGACCCCGCTGTTCCCGCGCAAGCGCTTCAAGCTCGAGCGCGGCGACGGCTCGACCGAGGACATCACCGGCCGGATCCTCGACCTGATCGCGCCCCAGGGCAAGGGCCAGCGCTCGCTGATCGTCTCGCCGCCGAAGGCCGGCAAGACGATGATGCTGCAGCAGATCGCCACCGCGATCACCACCAACCACCCGGAAGTGCACCTGATCGTGCTGCTGATCGACGAGCGCCCGGAGGAGGTGACCGAGATGCAGCGCACGGTGCGTGGCGAGGTCATCTCCTCGACGTTCGACGAGCCGGCCGCGCGCCACGTGCAGGTCGCAGAGATGGTGATCGAGCGCGCCAAGCGCCTGGTCGAGCACAAGAAGGACGTGGTGATCCTGCTCGACTCGATCACCCGCCTTGCCCGCGCCTACAACAACGTGGTGCCCAGCTCCGGCAAGGTGCTCACCGGCGGCGTGGATGCCAACGCCCTGCACCGCCCGAAGCGGTTCTTCGGCGCCGCGCGCAACGTCGAGGAAGGCGGTTCGCTGACGATCATCGCCACCGCGCTCGTGGACACCGGCAGCGCGATGGACAAGGTGATCTACGAGGAGTTCAAGGGCACCGGCAACAGCGAGATCCACCTCGACCGCCGGATCACCGAGAAGCGCGTGTACCCGGCGATCGCGGTCAACCTCTCCGGCACCCGCCGCGAGGACCTGCTGATCGAGCCGGACCTGCTGCAGAAGATCTGGATCCTGCGCAAGCTGCTGCACCCGATGGACGAGATCGCGGCGATGGAGTTCCTGCTCGACAAGATGAAGAGCACCAAGTCGAACGACGAGTTCTTCGCCTCGATGCGGCGCTGAGCCGGATCCCGGACCATGGAAAAAGGCCCCGCGTGCGCGGGGCCTTTTTTCATCGGCGAACCGTAATGTCCCTCAGCTCCGGTCGCGCAGGAACCGCGCCATGGACACGCCCTGCGGCGGCGGCGCGTACTCGGCGGCCACGTCCACGAAACCGCGCATCACCGCGATCTCGCGCGGCGTGCGGTTGAGCGCGTCGCGCTGGTCGGGGTCGGCGCCGGCGCGCAGCAGGCGGCGGGTGACCTGGAGCAGGCCGTGCAGGCTGGCCAGGTGCAGCGGGCCGAAGCCGCGCGGGTCGCGCGCCTCGAGCGAGCCCCCTTCGTCGAGCAGCTGCTCCATCGCCGCCAGCACCACCTCCTCGTCGCAGGCGGTGCCGGGCTCGGCGCGCGCGCCGAGCAGCAGCAGCAGCGGGGTGACGCCGCCGGCAGCCTGGGCATCCACCTCGGCACCGGCCAGCAGCAGGGTGTCGAACAAGGCCAGCAGGCGTGCGCGGTCGCGCGCGGTGAAACCGTACAGCGCCGCGCAGTGCAGCGGGGTCAGGCCCTGCGCGTCGGTGGCGTGGACGTTGGCGCCGGCGGTGAGCAGTTTCGCGCACAGGTCCGGATGGCCGAGCGCGGCGGCCAGCATCAGCACGGTGACGTCGTTGGGCAGGCGCTGTTCGAGCGGCGCGCCGGCCGCGAGCAGCCGGTCGACGATCTCGCCGTGACGCATGCTCACCGCGGCCGACAGCGGCGTGGCGCCGGTATGCGCGGTGTGCTGCGGGTTGGCGCCACGCGCCAGCAGCAATTCGACCACGGCACGGTGCCCGCCGCCGCAGGCACGCAGCAGCGCGGTGCAGCCCTGCGCGTCGACCGCGTCCACCGGGAAACCGAGGTCGAGCAGCCTGCGCACCGCGTCGGCATCGCCGGCGATCGCGGCCGCGGGCACGTCCTCGTCGCGCAGCGGACGCTTCGGCAGGCGCCAGCCGCGCCAGTCGAGCCAGTCGGCCAGATCGCGGCGGCCGCAGGCCAGGGCCACGCCGAGCGCGGTCTGGCCGTCGCTGGCACGCTCCTCCGGCGAGGCGCCGTGGCGCACCAGCATCTTCACCGCCTCCATGCGCCCGAGCGCGGCGGCCAGGTGCAGCGCGGTCATGCCGCGCGCGTCGCGCGCGTCCAGTGGCGCGCCGTCACGGGCCAGCCGTTCCGCCAGCCGGTCCCAGCCGAGGTGGATGGCCAGCGACAGCGGCGGATCGCCCGCGGGCGACAGCCCCCGCGTGTCCACGCCGCCGTCGACCAGCCGCAGGGCGAACTCTTCCAGCCGGTCCCCGGCGCGGTCACCGCCCAGGCATGCGGCGAGGAACCTGGCCAGGCCGCCCTCGCCCGCCATCGGCGCGCCATGTTCGAGCAGCGCCTGCAGCGCCGGGACCGCATCCGCGCCGAGGCCGAACAGTTCGAAGGCCGGGAGCGTGCCCGCCCCGTCCGGCAACGCGGGATCCGCGCCATGGCCGAGCAGCCAATGGACGCTCCCGGCCGAAGCGGCGACATCCGGCTCGCGCAGCAGGCCGGACAGCTCCGCCGGCGACAGCAGTGGCACCAGACGTTCCAGTTCCTCGTGGCGGCCTGCGAGCAGGCCTTCGCGCAGCAGTTCCAGCGGCGGGCGGTCCGGCGCGGTCCCGCCCTCCTCGGGCCGCACGCTGGCGGGCAGCGCGTAGGCCGGGTCGAGCAGCGACACCATCGCCCAGCGGCCGGCTTCGGCCGCATAGTCCACCGCACGCTTGCCGGTCGCGTCGGCCCGGGCCGGATCGACGCCCAGCGCGAGGATGCGCTGGACCAGCGACAGCGAGGGAATCTCGGCCTGGACGGCATGGACCAGCGCGGTGCGGCCGAGGTCGTCCGCGGCCAGCGGGTCGGCGGACGCGTCGAGCAGCACGTCGAACGCTGCAGGGCGGCCGCCGCGCGCGGCCGCCAGCAACGGGGTCATGCCCTGCGCGTCGCGCGCATGCACGTCGGCACCGGCATCGATCAGGGCGGCGACGATGTCGGCATGGCCGCAGGCGGCGGCCACGTGCAGCGCGCTGCGCCGCTCGCTGTCGCGGCTGTCCACGTGCGCCTTGTGGCGCAGCAGGAGCAGCACGCCGGCCGGGTCGTCCTCGTCGCTGCCGGCGGCGGCCAGCAGCGCCGGCACCGCGCCTTCGACCTCGGTCTTCGCGCCGCGTTCGAGCAGGAAGCGGGCGAGCCGCCAGTTGCCGACCGAGCAGGCCACGCCCAGCGGGGTGAACCCCTCGCCGTTGATGGCGCCCAGTTCCGCCGCCGCGTCGAGCAGCAGCGCGGCGACACCGGGATCGGAGCTGCGTGCGGCATGGTGCAGCGGGGTGTTGCCTTCGCCGTCGGTGGCGCGCGGGTCGGCGCCGTTGGCCAGCAGCGTCATCACCGCCTCGGGGCGGCCGTGCCAGCTGTCGCGCGTGGCCGCCAGCAGCGGGGTCATGCCCGCGTGCGGGGTGTTGAGGTCGACGCCACGGGCGATCAGCGCGCGCAGCAGGCGCAGGTCCGGCAGCACCGCCGCCAGCACCGCGAGGCTGCGCTGGTCGCGGTCGTCCGGCGGCGGCAGGGCGAACGGGTCGGCACCGGCATCGAGCAGTTCCAGCGCGCGGTCCACGCGACCGGTGCGCGCGGCGGCGTACAGCGCGGCCTCGAGGCCATGCACCTCGATCGTCCCGCCTCCGGGCTGTCCGCCGTCGGGCCCCGGCATCTCGAGCACCGGCAGGCCCGCCAGCATCTCCGGCGCGCGCAGCCGTTGCACGGCCACATGCAGCAGCGGCGAAACGGGCACCGCCACCGCCGCCAGCCACCAGCGCGCGGCCCCGGGCAGCAGCCCGGGCCAGGCCAGCGCCAGCACCGCGGCCACGACCGCGCCCACGCAGAGGGCGGCGCCGAACCCGCGCCAGCTGGACGCGTCCTGCTCGGCCAGCGCGCGCCAGTGCCGGGCCAGGCCGCCTCCTTCGTGCTCGACGCCGTGCCACAGCGGCCAGGTCCTCCACAGCGCGACCAGGCACACGCCGATGGCACCGCTGAGCGCCAGCGCCGCGCCGAGCGCGCCACTGGCGCGCAGTGCCGCGAGTGGCCAGGCCACCAGCAGGGCCGCGCCGGCAAGCGCGCCGCCCCAGCAGGCCAGCAGGGCGCCGGCGTCGCGCAGCAGTTCCGCGCGGGTGGCCGGCAGGCCGCCGCGCAGGCCGCGCACGCCCAGCGCCAGTGCCGGCTGCGCCAGCCAGCCCGCGAACGCGGCCGCGATCCCCCCGGACCCGGCCAGCAGGGACAGGATCAGGCCGATGGCGATCGCGATGATGGCGTGGTGGCGCGCCCTTGCTTCAGGCATCGTCGTTCCGGTCTTCCAGGACCGGCAGGCCGCCCGGGACCGGCGGCAACTGCAGGTGATAGCCGCGCGTGGCGAGGTTGCGCCGCACTTCCTCCGGGTTCGCCCGCGCCAGCCTGCGCTCCGGGGTCAGCGCCACCTCGAGCACGAAATGCAGGGGGCCGAGTGCGGCGCGGAGCTGTTCGGGCAGGCGGGAGAAGTCGTCGCGCGCGGCGAGGTAGACGTAGGTGTCCGCCCGGCGCTGGCTCTTGTAGACGTAGGCGTGCATGTCCCGAACCGGCAGGAATGCACGGAATTGTGCGGGAAAAGCGCCGGGCGCGGAACCGCCGTCGCAGTTTTCCCGCCACCCGCGCCCCGCCCCACCATGACCATCGGCCGGGCCGCCGCCGCGGGCGCGCTGCTATCGTCTCGCGTTCAGGTCAACGTCACATCCGGACACCATGGCCATCACCCGTACCTCGCTGCTTTGCCTGCTGCTGCTCCTGGGCGGCCCTGCGGCCGCCCAGCCGGCGCAACCCCTGACCCTCGACCGGATCATGGACGACCCGGACTGGATCGGCCCCGCGGTGGACGCCGCCTGGTGGTCGTGGGACGGCCGCACCGCCTACTTCCTCACCAGGCGGGCCGGGAGCACGGTCCGGGACATCAACGTCATCCCGGTGGACGCAAGCGCGCCCGCCAGGGTGCTCGAAGGCGCCGGCCGTGCCGGCATCGACGGCATGCAGCCGGTGTACGACGCCCAGGGCACGCGCATGGCCTTCGTCCGCAACGGCGACGTGTTCGTGCGCGACCTGCGCAGCGGCGCGCTGGCCCAGCTCACCCGCACCGACGCGATGGAGGCCTCGCTGCAATGGAGCCACGACGGCGCCCTGGTCTGGCGCGCGGGCAACGACTGGTACCGTTGGACTGCGCAGGACGGCGTCACCCAGGCCGCGTCGCTGCGCGCCGAGGACGACCCGGCGAAGCCGCCGAAGTCCGACCTGCTGCGCGAGCGCCAGCTGGAGCTGTTCGAGACCCTCCGCCGCGAGCGCGACCAGCGCGAAGCCGCGCGCAAACAGGAAGAACAGTGGCGCCGCGAGGACGGCAGCCGCGCCCCGGCGCCGATCCACATGGGCAAGGACGTGGAGATCGCGGCCAGCGCGCTCTCGCCCGACGGCCGCTGGCTGTTCGTGGCCACCGAGAAGAAGTCGGAGGACCGCGGCCAGCGCGGCCGGATGCCGAAGTACATCACCGAGTCCGGCTACGAGGAATTCGAGGACGTGCGCACCCGCGTCGGCCGCAACCCGCCGCGCGGGCAGGCGTTCTGGATCGTGGACGTGCACGACGGCACCCCGCGCGAGATCAAGCTCGACACGCTGCCCGGCATCGGCACCGACCCGCTGGCGCAGCTGCGCAGGGCCGCCGGCAAGGAGCCGCTCAAGGGCCTGCGCCCGGTGCGGCTGGAAGGCCGCGGCGCGGGGGCGCTGGCCTGGTCCGCGGACGGCCACCGCATCGCGCTGATGCTGCATTCGGTCGACAACAAGGACCGCTGGCTGGTCACGGTGGATCCGCAGCGCGCCGCGCCGCAGGTGCGCCACCGCCTGACCGACCCGGCCTGGATCAACTGGGACTTCAACGAGTTCGGCTGGATGCCCGACCAGCGCACCCTGTGGCTGCTGTCGGAGGAGTCCGGCTACTCGCACCTCTACCTCGCCGGCGAGCAGGGCAGGCCGCGCGCGCTCACCTCGGGCAGGTGGGAAGTCTCGCAGCCGGCGCTGTCGCGTGACGGCAGCCGGTTCCTGTTCGTCTGCAACCGCGCCCGCCCCGGCGCCTACGAGCTGTGCGAGGTGCCGGCCTCGGGCGGCCAGGTGCGCGAGCTGACCCGGCTCGGCGGCGTGGAGGACTTCGCGCAGTCGCCGGACGGCAGGCGCCTGCTGCTGCGCCACTCGTCCAGCTACGTGCCGCCGCAGCTGGCGGTGATGGATGCCGACGGCGGCAACCTGCGCACGCTGACCGACACCCGCACCGCCGAATACCGCGCCTACGAGTGGCTGCAACCCGAATACGTGCAGGTGCCGTCCAGGCACGGCGCCGGCGTGATCTGGGGCAAGTACTACGGCCCGAAGACGCTGGAGCCCGGCCGCCGCTACCCGATCGTGCTGTTCGTGCACGGCGCCGGCTACCTGCAGAACGTCAGCGACCGCTGGCCGAACTACTTCCGCGAGCAGATGTTCCACAACCTGCTGGTGCAGCGCGGCTACATCGTGCTCGACCTGGACTACCGCGCCAGCGCCGGCTACGGCCGCGACTGGCGCACCGCGATCTACCGGCGCATGGGCCATCCGGAGCTGGAGGACTACCTCGACGGCATCGACTGGCTGGTCGAGCACCGCCAGGGCGACCGCGAACGCGTGGGCATCTACGGCGGCAGCTACGGCGGCTTCATGACCTTCATGGCGCTGTTCCGCGCGCCCGGCACGTTCAAGGCCGGCGCCGCGCTGCGCCCGGTCACCGACTGGACCCAGTACAACCACGAGTACACCAGCAACATCCTCAACACGCCGGACATCGACCCGGAGGCCTACCGCGTCTCGTCGCCGATCGAGTACGCCGCCAACCTGCAGGACCACCTGCTGATCGCGCACGGCATGATCGACGACAACGTGTTCTACAAGGACTCGGTGATGCTGGTGCAGCGCCTGATCGAGCTGCGCAAGGACAAGTGGGAGTTCGCCAGTTACCCGATGGAGCGGCACGGCTTCGTGCACCCCGAGTCGTGGTACGACGAGTACCGCCGCATCCTCGAGCTGTTCGAACGCACCCTGAAATGACGCCGTGGCGGGCGGGGCGACGGCCCCACCCGTCCTTCCCCGGCCACAACCCAGGCGACCACCGGGTGACGCGCCGGTGGCGGGCATGCGCGCCCCGGGGCAAACTTTCCGGCCACCCATCCGTTCCGGGGCACGTTCCAGTGGAAGAGTTCGACGCCGTACGCGACTACCTCACCGGATTGCAGGACCGCATCTGCGCCGCCATCGAAGCCGCCGACGGCACCGCCCGCTTCCGCGAGGACGCCTGGCGGCGCGAGCCGGGCGCGTCCGGTTCGCGCCTGCGCGGCGGCGGCCGCACCCGCGTGCTGCGCGACGGCGCGGTATTCGAGCAGGCGGGCATCGGCTTCTCCGACGTCTCCGGCGACGCCCTGCCGCCCTCGGCCACCGCCAGCCGCCCGGAACTGGCCGGCGCCTCGTGGCGGGCGGTGGGCGTGTCGCTGGTGTTCCACCCGCGCAATCCCTACCTGCCGACCACGCACGCGAACGTGCGCCACTTCCGCGCGATGCGCGACGGCAGGACGGTGGCCTGGTGGTTCGGCGGCGGCTTCGACCTGACGCCGTTCTATCCCTTCGACGAGGACATCCTGCACTGGCACCGCACCGCGCGCGCGCTGTGCGGGCCGTTCGGCGGCGAGGAACGCTACCAGGCGCACAAGCGCTGGTGCGACGAGTATTTCCACCTGAAGCACCGCGGCGAGACCCGCGGCGTCGGCGGCCTGTTCTTCGACGACCTCACCGGCGACTTCGAACGCGAGTTCGCCTACCTGCGCGCGGTCGGCGACGGCTTCCTCGACGCCTACCTGCCGATCGTCGAGCGCCGCAAGGACACGCCATACGGCGAACGCGAGCGCCAGTTCCAGCTGTACCGCCGTGGCCGCTACGTGGAGTTCAACCTGGTGTACGACCGCGGCACCCTGTTCGGCCTGCAGAGCGGTGGCCGCGCCGAATCGATCCTCATGAGCATGCCACCGCTGGCGCGCTGGGAATACGGCTACGCGCCGGAAGACGGCAGCCCCGAGCAGCGGTTGTCCGATTACCTGCGGCCTCGCGACTGGCTGCGCGAGCTGGGCTGAGGCGGCATCCGCCCCGCGCGCGGCGGCTGGCGGAACGCGGGCAATAAAAAGCCCCGCAGACAGGGGGGAGCCTGCGGGGCCGGGGGAACGGGACTCGGGGAAAAGTCTTCGTTCCGGGGGGAGATCACTCCAGGGGATTGGAGGAGGATCTACAGCGACAGACGTTGCATCTGTCGCGTGCCATCTGACCACCACGGACATGGAAAGTTCGTGAAGATCCCGTGTCTTTCCCGATGGAATTCAGGCTCCGTTTACCCGTTCCGGCACGGCATTTTCCGCAGGTTGCCGGCGGCAGGCGCAGGTGGCGGCGCGTGTAACGCCTGCAAATGGTTGATCCTGCTCGCGCGCGCCGTATTCAACATGCTGAACCCGCGCGTCAGTGCGCCTCTTCCCAGTTGGCACCGACGCCGGATTCGACCACCAGCGGAACCCGCAGTTCCGCAGCCGCCGCCATCCGCGCCGGGACCTCGCGCAGCAGGGTGTCCACGAACCCCTCGTCCACCTCGAACACCAGCTCGTCGTGGACCTGCAGGATCATCTGCGCCTGCCCGCCCTGCCCGGCCAGCCAGCGGTCGATGTCGATCATCGCGCGCTTGATGATGTCGGCGGCGGTGCCCTGCATCGGCGCGTTGATCGCGGCGCGCTCGGCGCCAGCGCGCTGCGCCTGGGTGCCGCGGCGGATGTACTCCAGGTACAGGCGGCGGCCGAACACGGTCTCGACGTAGCCCTGCTCGCGCGCCTGCTGGCGGATGCGCTCCATGAAGTCGCGCACGCCCGGGTAGCGCGCGAAATAGGTGGCGATGTAGTCCTGCGCCTCGCCGCGGCCGATGCCCAGGTTGCGCGCCAGGCCGAACGCGCTCATGCCGTACATCAGGCCGAAGTTGATCGCCTTGGCGGCACGGCGTTCCTCCGGCGTCACGTCCTCCAGCCTGCGCCCGAACACCTCCGCGGCGGTGGCACGGTGGATGTCGGCGCCGGCGGCGAACGCCGACAGCAGCCCGGGATCCTCCGACAGGTGGGCCATGATCCGCAGCTCGATCTGCGAGTAGTCGCAGGCCACCAGCCTGCGGCCCGGAGGCGCGACGAAGGCCCGGCGGATGCGGCGGCCGTCCTCGGTGCGGATCGGGATGTTCTGCAGGTTGGGATCGCTGGAGGCGAGCCGCCCGGTCGCGGCCCCGGCCTGGTGGTAGCTGGTGTGCACCCGGCCGGTTTCCGGGTTGATCATCTCCGGCAGCTTCTCGGTGTAGGTGCTGCGCAGCTTCGCCAGGCCGCGGTATTCGAGGATCACGCGCGGCAGTTCGTGCAGGTCGGCGATCGCCTCCAGCGCCTCCTCGTTGGTCGAGGGCTGGCCGGTCGGCGTCTTCAGCACGGCAGGCAGCTTCAGCTCGTCGAACAGCAGCGCCTGCAGCTGCTTCGGCGAATCGAGGTTGAAGGTGCGCCCGGCAAGTCCGGTGGCCTTCTGCTGCGCGGCCAGCATCCTGCGCGACAGGTCCGCGGTCTGCCGCCGCAACTCGTCGGCGTCCACCATCACGCCATACGCCTCCATGCGCTGGAGCACCGGCACCAGCGGGATCTCGATCTCCCGGTACACGCGCTCGAGCGACGGCTCGGCCGCCAGCCGCGGCGCCTGCACCCGGAACAGCCGCATCGTGATGTCGGCGTCCTCGGCGGCGTAGCGGGTGGCATCCTCGATGGCGACCGAGGAGAACGGGATCTGCCTGGCGCCCTTGCCGGCGACCTCCTCGTACTTCAGCGTCCCGTACCCGAGCAGGCGGCGGGCCAGGGAATCCATGTCGTGGCGCTGGCTGGAGTCGAGCACGTAGCTCTGCAACATGGTGTCCTCGGCGTAGCCGCGCACCTCGACGCCATGCCGGCGGAACACGTGCAGGTCGTACTTGCCGTGCTGGCCGATCTTGCGCCTGCCCGGATCCTCCAGCAGCGGCCGCAGCGCCTCCAGCACCCGGCCGGCATCGAGCTGCGCCGGCGCGCCGGGATAGTCGTGCGCGAGCGGCAGGTAGGCCGCGCGCCCGGGCTCGACCGCGAAGCTGATGCCGACGAGCCGGGCGCGCATCGGGTCGAGCGAGTCGGTCTCGGTGTCGAGCGCGAACGCGTCCGCGGCGCGCAGCCGCTCCAGCCAGGCGTCGAACCGCTCCTGCGTCAGGATCGCCTCGTACTCGCCCGGGGCGGACAGCTCCGCCGCGGGCGGCGCGGGGACTTCCCGCGCGGGCGCGGACACGCGGCCGCTGCCGCGCGCGCGCCCGGGCTCCTTCTCCTTCGCGTCCGGCCCGCCGTTGCCATCGAGTTCCTTGAGCGCCTGGTTGAAGCCGTAGCGCGTGTACAGCGCGCGCAGCGCGTCGACGTCGCGCTCGCGCAACGCGAGGTCGCGCGGCCCGAAGCCGAGTTCCACGTCGGTCCGGATCGTCGCCAGCCGCCTGCCCAGCGGCAGGAACGACAGCGACTCGCGCAGGTTCTCGCCGATCTTGCCCCTGATCGCGCCCGCGTTGGCGATCACGCCGTCGAGCGAACCGTACTCGGCCAGCCACTTCGCCGCGGTCTTGGGGCCGCACTTGGGCACGCCGGGGATGTTGTCCACGCTGTCGCCCATCAGCGCCAGCATGTCGACGATCTGGTCCGGACGCACGCCGAACTTCTCCACCACCGCCTCCTCGCTGTCGAGGCGGCTGCCCGTCATGGTGTTGACCAGCCCGATCCCGGGCCGCACCAGCTGCGCGAAATCCTTGTCGCTGGTGGAGATGGTGACGTCGATGCCCTCGGCCGCGGCCTGCACCGCGAGCGTGCCGATCACGTCGTCGGCCTCGACCCCGGGCACGCGCAGGATGCTGAACCCCAGCGCCTCGACGATCCTGCACATCGGCTCGACCTGGGCGCGCAGGTCCTCCGGCATCGGCGGGCGGTGCGCCTTGTATTCCGGGTACAGCTCGTCGCGGAACGTCGGCCCGCTGGCGTCGACCACGAAGGCGGCGTAGTCCGGCCGCTCCTTCAGCGTCGCGCGCAGCATGTTGACCACCCCGAACAGCGCCCCCGTCGGCTCGCCCTCCGCGTTGGTCAGCGGCGGCAGCGCGTGGTAGGCGCGGAACAGGTACGAGGAGCCGTCGATCAGCACGAGCCTTGGCATGGGCGGATTCTACGCCCCTGCCGCCCCGCCCGCCGGAACGGGGGGAACCGCTGCCGGACGCAGGTCACCCCGCGTCCCGCGCGGCGGGCGCATAATCGAAGCCTCCGCGCCGGAGAGCCGCCATGCGCCCCACGTTCCCCCGTCCCGCCCGTTCCCTGGTTCCCGCACTGCTGCTGTGCCTGGCCGCCTGCGCGTCCACACCACCGCCATTGCCCGACGGGATCGAGATCCCGCCCGAGGCGGTGCAGAACGTGCGCCGCGAATCCAATGGCGACGTCATCACCGAATACCGCGTGGGCGGCCAGCTGGTCCTGATCCACGTGCAACCTCCGCGCGGCCCGGGCTACTACCTGTACCTGCGCGACGGCCGCGTGCATTCGACCCGGACCGGCGACGATCCGCCGCAGACCTACTTCAAGCTGTTCGGGTGGTGACACCCGCCACGGCGGCCGGATGCGCCGGGCCTGGCCGGCCACCGCCCGCGATGTCCAGGGTCAGCGCACCACCAGCACCGGCAGGTGGCTGCGGGTGACCACCGACTGGGTCTGGCTGCCCAGCAGCAGCTTGCGCACGCCGCGGTGGCCGTGGGAGGCCATCACGATCAGGTCCGCGCCGACCCGGTCCGCGGTCTCGAGGATGGCCTCGTCGGCCAGCCGCTCGGGCACGTAGACCGTCTCCAGCGACACTCCCGCGCGCGCCGCGCGTTCGCGGCCGTCCTCGAGCACCGCCCGGGCCCTGGCCTCCTTCTGCCTGCGCTGCTCCTCGCGCACTTCGGCGTCCACCACCAGCGCGGAGGGTTCGGCGGTCATGAACGCCTGCCAGGGATCGGACACGGTGACCAGGGTGGCCCTGGCCTTGAGCGCGGCAGCCAGCGCCAACCCCGCGTCCAGGCCCTTGCCGGCCAGGGCGGACCCGTCGCTCGCGATCAGGATGTGGGTGAACATCGCACTGCCTCCGGTTCAGGGGACGTGGTCATGGGAACATCACCGCCGGTGGCCCGCATTGATCCAGCGCAGGCCGGGCCGTGCTCAGGCCGGCCTGACCCCATGGCCGCCAAAGGCGTTGCGCATGGCGGCCAGCAGGCGGTCGGCGAAGGCTTCTTCGTCGCGCGAGCGCAGCCGTGCCAGCAGCGACTGGGTGATGACCGGCGCGGGGACGTCGAGCGCGATGGCCTCGGCCACGGTCCAGCGCCCCTCGCCGGAATCGGACACGTACGGCGCGATCCCGTCGAGGTGGGGGTTGCGGCGCAGCGCGTCGGCCACGAGGTCGAGCAGCCAGGACCGCACCACGCTGCCGTGGCGCCAGACCTCGGCGACCTGCGCCACGTCGGGCACGAGGTCGCGCCGCCGCTCGAGGATCGCGAAGCCCTCGGCGTAGGCCTGCATCAGGCCGTACTCGATGCCGTTGTGGACCATCTTGGCGAAATGCCCCGCGCCGGCCGGGCCGACATGGGCCCAGCCGCGGTCCGGTGCAGGCGCCAGCGCCGCGAACAACGGCGCCAGCCGCGACACCGTGTCCGCATCGCCGCCGACCATCAGGCTGTAGCCCTCCGACAGTCCCCACACACCGCCGCTGGTGCCGACGTCGAGGAACGCGATCCCCCCGGCCCGCAGTTCCTCCGCCCGCCGCTGGCTGTCGCGGTAGTACGAATTGCCGCCATCCACGACCACGTCGCCGGGCGCCAGCAGCGGCCGCAGCACGGCGAGGGCCGCGTCGACCGGATCACCCGCCGGCACCATGAGCCACAGCGCGCGTGGCGCGTCGAGCACGGCGACCAGCGCCTCCAGGGAACCGGCCGTGGCGATGCCCGCTTCCTGCGCGCGGGCACGCGCGTCGGGTGACGGGTCGTAGCCGGCCACGGCATGGCCTCCACGCACCAGCCGCTGCGCCATGTTGGCGCCCATGCGCCCGAGTCCGATCATCCCCAGCTGCATCGCATCCTCCGCCCGCATGGCCGACGCGCCCATCATGCCCGAGGCCGGCTCCGGGCCGCGTCATGGCGCATCGGCCCGCCGGCCACGGGCACCGCGGTGGTATCGTGGCCGTGGTCAGCCGGGCAGGCGCGGGCCACGCGTCCACCGGTCCACCCTGGACGGAGGTGCTGCATGGCCCCGAGGCCGATCACCCCGGGCACCGTCGCGGTCCTGGTCACGGCGCGGCCCGGCGCCGGCATCGGCACGGGCAACGGCGGGTTCCGGCCGGCCGGCTTCCTGCTGCCCGCGGCCGGGCTGCCCGCCACCCTGGCCCGGGCCATGCGGCGCTGACCCCGGCCGGAGCAACCACGATGCGTACCACCCGCCGACGGATGCTTGTCCTCGCCTTTGCGGCGGGCTTCCTCGCCGTCGGCATTCCCTACTGGAGCATTCCCTGCGACAGCCCGGCCTTCTCGCTGCCCTCGGCACTGCCGGACGCGGGGCTTGTCGTGGTCGGCTGCATGGCCGCGCTGGCGCGCGTCCTGTCGCCCGCGGGGCTGGTGCGGACCACGCTGGCCGCCGGCGCTTCCGTGCCGGCGGCGGTCATGGCGCGCGTGGTGTACGAAGTCGTGCCCGATCCGACCTCGCACAACCTGTGGCCGTTCGAACTGGCGCTGGCCGTCGTTCCCGGCTTCGGCCCGGCGCTCGCGGGCGCGGTCGCCGGCGGCCTGGCCGCACGGCTGTCGAGAACGCCAGGCGGGGACTGAGGCACCCGCTCAGCGCGCGGCGAGCCGCGCCTGCAACAGTTCGCGCAGCTCGGCCTTGTCGGCCTCGTCGAGGCCGCTGGTGCGCTGCTTGTCCTGCAGCTCGTCGATGCGCTGCTGCACCATCATCCGCTCCAGCTGCGCGACCGAGTCGAGGAACTCCGCGCGTAGCGCCTGGTCGTCGCCGGGCAGCGACTGGCTGGCCAGCTTCTGCAGCGCCGCGCTTTCCTCGCGGCCGTCGAAATGCTCGATCAGCACGCCCGTGGTGATGTCCGGGCGCGCGTGCACCAGTTCCACCAGTTCGACCAGCAGCGGGACGCCCGGCTGGCGCAGCGCGGCCAGGCGCAGCGGCAGCGGCAGCTCCAGCGCAAGCGACGGCCGCTGCAGCAGCAGGGTGATCGCGGCGCGGACCAGGCTGCGCTTCGGCGCCGGAGGCGGCGCGGGCCTGCGCGGGCGCCGGTCCGCCGGCTGCGGCTCCGGGGACGGCTGGCGCACGCCCACGCCGGTCAGCTCGGTCAGGCGCTGGCGCATCAGGTCGCCGAAGGCGCCGTCCGGGATCCGCGCCAGCAAGGGCCGGGCGCGTTCGGCCAGCCGCGCCTTGCCATCGAGCGTGGACAGCGCGATGCCTTCGGACAGCGTGTCGTAGAAGAACTGCGACAACGGCACCGCCTGCGCCAGCCGCGCCTCGAACCCCGACGCACCCTCGTGGCGCACGAGGCTGTCCGGGTCCTCGCCCTCGGGCAGGAACAGGAAGAATGCCTGGCGGCCGTCGCGCATCCGCGGCAGCACCGATTCCATCGCCTTCCACGCTGCCTTGCGCCCGGCGTTGTCGCCATCGAAGCAGAAGTACACGTCCGGCGCGTTGCGGAACAGCAGCTCGGCGTGGTCGAGCGTGGTCGCGGTACCGAGCGTGGCCACGGCGTCCTGGATGCCGTGCTCGAACAGCGCGATCACGTCCATGTAGCCCTCGACCACGATCAGCCGCTCGATCTTCGAGCGCAACTGCCGCACCTGCCACAGGCCGTACAGCTCGCGGCCCTTGTGGAACAGCGGCGTCTCCGGCGAGTTGAGGTACTTCGGCCCGGCCTCCCTGTCGAGCACGCGGCCGCCGAAGGCGATCACCCGCCCGCGGCGGTCGTGGATCGGGAACATCAGCCGGTCGCGGAACTTGTCGTACACGTGGCCGCGGTCGTTGCGCGAGAACAGGCCGGCGCGCTCGAGCAGGCGCATGCGCCGCTCGCTGGTGCCGAGCGCGTCCTTCAGCGCCGAATAGCCGTCCGGCGCGTAGCCGAGGCCGAAGTGCCCGCACGCGGCCTCGCCCACGCCGCGCGCCTCGAGGTAGGCGCGTGCCCGCGGGCTGGCGGCGAGCTGGCGGCGGAAGAATTCCGCGGCCGCCTCCAGCGCCGCGTACAGGTCACGGAGTTCCGGGTCCTGGTTGCGCTGCTGCGTCTCGCGCGGCACCTCCATGCCCGCGCGGCGGGCCAGTTCCTCCACCGCGTCGAGGAAACCGAGCCGGTCGTATTCCATCAGGAACGAAATCGCGGTGCCGTGGGCGCCACAGCCGAAGCAGTGGTAGAACTGCTTCTGCGGCGACACCGTGAACGACGGCGTGCGCTCGTCGTGGAACGGGCAGCAGGCGGCGTACTCCTTGCCCTGCCGCTTCAGCGGCACGCGCGCGGCGATCACCTCGACGATGTCGGTGCGTGCCAGCAGTTCGTCGATGAAGGCGTCGGGGATGCGGGCCATCAGTCCCGCCCCCGTCGGCCTGCTGCTGCCGGGCTCGTGCGGATGGCCATGCCGTCAGTTTACGGGTTGCCGCAGCCGCGGCGGCGCGCGTCAGCCCCGGGCCTCCGCCGCGAGGGCATGCAGGGCCTCGCCTTCCAGCCGCTGCACGGTCCACTCGTCCATCGGCCGCGCGCCGAGGCGGCGATAGAAGCCGATCGCCGGCGCGTTCCAGTCCAGCACGCTCCACTCGAAGCGCGCGCAGCCGCGCTCGACCGCAAGCCTGGCCAGGTGCGCCATCAGCCGCCGTCCCAGGCCACGGCCGCGGAACGCCGGGCGCACGAACAGGTCCTCCAGGTACAACCCCGGCCTGCAATGGAAGGTCGAGTAGTTGTGGAAGAACAGCGCGAAGCCCGCGGGCCGGCCGTCGGCCTCGGCGACCAGCGCCTCGGCATAGGGACGGGGCCCGAACAGGTGCGCCTCGAGGTCCTCCGCGCGGCCACGGGCCTCGTGCGCGAGGCGCTCGTACTCGGCCAGCTCGCGGATCAGGTCGAGCAGCAGCGGCACGTCGGCCGGGGTGGCGGGACGGATCGTGTCCATGTGCAGGCAAGCCGGGCCGCCTCCGCGCGGAGGCGGCGGGATGCGGAACTCAGCCGGCCAGCTTCTGCTTCACGACCCGGCTGACCTCGGCCATGTCGGCCTGGCCGGCCAGCCGCTGCTTGAGCAGGCCCATCACCTTGCCCATGCCCGCCGGACCGCTGGCGCCGGTCTCGGCGATCGCGGCCTCGACCGCGGCGGCGATCTCCGCCTCGCCCAGCCGCGCCGGCAGGTAGCCCTCGATCACCGCGATCTCGGCGCGCTCGACGGCGGCCAGGTCCTCGCGGCCGGCGGCCTCGTACTGGCTCACGGAGTCGCGGCGCTGCTTGAGCATCTTCTCCAGCACCGCGAGCACGCCGGCGTCGTCGAGCTCGACCCGCTCGTCGACCTCCTTCTGCTTGATCGCCGCGTTGATCAGCCGGATCACGCCCAGGCGGTCCTTGTCGCCCGCCTTCATCGCGGCCTTCATGTCGTCGATGAGCTGCTGCTTCAGTGCCATGGCCAATCTCCAGAAAGACGAAAAGCCGGCAGCGCTTGCACGCGGCCGGCTTCGTGAGCGTCGTCGCCCCGCGATCAGTACAGGCGCTGGCGCTTCGCGGCGTCGCGCGCGAGACGGCGCGCCTGGCGCTTCACCGCGGCAGCGGCCTTGCGCTTGCGCTCCTGGGTCGGCTTCTCGTAGTACTCGCGCTTGCGGATCTCGGCGAGGATGCCCGCCTTCTCGCAGGTGCGCTTGAAGCGACGCAGGGCAAACTCGAACGGCTCGTTTTCGCGGACTTTGACGCTGGGCATAGGGTTCTCGGGATCCTGTGGACCGGCCCCAATGGACCGGGCGAGCCGCGTATGATAGCGGCCTGCCCCGCGACGGCGCAAGCCGCCCCTCCCCCATGAAAGTCCTCGGCATCGAATCCAGCTGCGACGAGACCGGCGTTGCGGTCTACGACACCGCCCTGCCCGGGCCGGCCGGCCTGCGCGCCCACGCGGTCTACAGCCAGGTGGCCCTGCACGCCGGGTACGGCGGGGTGGTGCCCGAACTGGCCAGCCGCGACCACGTGCGCAAGCTGCTGCCGCTGGTCCGCCAGACCCTGGCCGAGGCCGGGTTGTCGGTGCGCGACCTCGACGGCGTGGCCTACACCGCCGGCCCCGGACTGGTCGGGGCGCTGCTGGTCGGGGCCGGCGTGGCCCGGGCGCTTGCCTGGGCGCTGGAGGTGCCGGCGATCGGCGTGCACCACATGGAGGGCCACCTGCTGGCCCCGCTGATGGAGGAAAACCCGCCCGAACCGCCGTTCGTGGCCCTGCTGGTCTCCGGCGGCCACACCCAGCTGGTGGCGGTGGAGGCCATCGGCCGATACCGGCTGCTGGGCCAGACCCTGGACGACGCGGCGGGCGAGGCCTTCGACAAGACCGCCAAGCTGATGGGCCTGCCCTATCCCGGCGGCCCGCAGCTGGCCGCGCTGGCGGAACGGGGCCGGCCCGGCGTGTTCCGCTTCTCGCGGCCGATGACCGACCGGCCCGGACTGGACTTCAGCTTCAGCGGCCTGAAGACCCAGGTGCTGCTGGCCTGGCAGCAGTCCGACCGGTCCGAACAGACCCGCGCCGACATCGCGCACGCGTTCGAGGACGCGGTGGTGGACACGCTGGCGATCAAGTGCGCGCGCGCGCTGGACGCGGCCGGCACCGGCACCCTCGTGGTCGCGGGCGGCGTCGGCGCCAACCGCCGCCTGCGCGCGCGGCTGCAGGAGATGTGCGCGCGCCGCGGCGGCCGTGCCTGCTTCCCGCGCCCGGACCTGTGCACCGACAACGGCGCGATGATCGCCTTCGCCGGCGCGCTGCGGCTGCAGGCGGGGCAACGCGACGGCGCCGCCGTGCGCGCCGTGCCGCGCTGGGACATGGCGACGCTACCACCGCTGGAGACGGCGGCCTGACCTCCCCGCGCGGGACCGGCGGTTCGGATTTGCGCGGGGCGGTTGCTACCCTGTGCGTTCCACCGATCCGCCACGCGAGCCACGCGCCCATGGACAGAGTCTTCATCGAGGGCCTCGAGATCGAGGCCGTGATCGGCATCTACGACTGGGAGCGGCGCATCCGCCAGCCGCTGGTGTTCGACCTGGAGATGGCCTGGGACAACCGCCGCCCGGCGGCCACCGACGACATCGCCAGCGCCCTCGACTACAAGGCGGTGAGCAAGCGCCTGATCGGGTATGTCTCGCAGTCCGGCTTCGGCCTGGTGGAGACGCTGGCCGAACGCTGCGCGCAGCTCGTCATGGACGAGTTCGGCGTGCCGTGGCTGCGGCTGAAGCTGAGCAAGCCCGGCGCGGTGCGCGGCGCGCGCGCGGTCGGCGTGGTCATCGAGCGGGGACGCCTGCCGTGAACGGGCTGATGGACGCGCTGGAACGCCGCCTGGAAACCCTGCATGCGGCCCTGGCACCATATCCCGGCGCATGGACCCTGCTAGCGCTGGCCACGCTGCTGCTGGTGGCCTGGCTGGCGAACTTCGTCACCCGCCACCTGCTGCTGCGCGGCCTGCGCCGCGTGCTGGCGAAGGTGGCCGAGCTCGCCGGGCCGCATGCGCCGGCCCTGAGCCGCATGCGCGTGGTCTCGCGCCTGGCGAACGTGGTGCCTGCGCTGGTCATCGGCGCCGGCATCGCGGTCGTGCCCGGGCTGCCGCCCGGCCTGGTCAAGGCCGTCGCGGGGCTGTGCCAGGCATTCGTGGTCATCACCGTGGCGCTCGCCGTGTGCCACGCGCTCGACGTGGCCAACGAGGTCTACGAGCGCCGCCCGGACGCGCGCAACCGGCCGATCAAGGGCTACCTGCAGGTCGCCAAGATCGTCGTGCTGGCACTGGCCGCGCTCGGCTCGGTCGCCCTGCTCGCCGGCGTCGGGCTGCTGCACGTGCTCACCGGCCTGGGCGCCGCCAGCGCGGTGCTGATGCTGATCTTCCAGGACACCATCCTCTCGTTCGCGGCCAGCCTGCAGATCAGCAGCGACGGCCGCGTGCGCGTCGGCGACTGGATCGAGATGCCCAGCCAGAACGCGGACGGCGACGTCATCGACATCGCCCTGCACACGGTGACGGTGCAGAACTGGGACAAGACCATCACCACGGTCCCGACCCGCAAGCTGATCAGCGAGTCGTTCAAGAACTGGCGCGGCATGACCGAATCCGGCGGCCGCCGGATCAAGCGCGCGCTGTACATCGACCAGCACACCACGCGATTCCTGGAACCGGAGGAAATCGAGCGCTTCCGCCGCTTCCGGCTGCTCGACGCCTACCTCGACGCCAAGACCGCGGAAATCGAGGCCTGGAACGCGAAGCTGGCCGGCTACGGCGCCGAGCCGGTCAACCGCAGGCGCGTGACCAACCTCGGCACCTTCCGCGCCTACGTCGACCAGTACCTGCGCCACCACCCGGGCGTGCACCAGGACATGACCATCATCGTGCGCCAGCTGCAGCCCACCGACCGCGGCCTGCCGCTGGAGATCTACTGCTTCACCTCCGACGTGCGCTGGGACGCCTACGAGCGCATCCAGGCCGACATCTTCGACCACCTGCTGGCGATCCTGCCCGAGTTCGGCCTGCGCGTGTTCCAGGTCCACAGCGACGCCCCGGTGGAGGTGCGGCTGCGGCAGGCGGACGCGCCGGCGGCCGGGGCCTGACCGCTCGCGCACGGGGCGCCAGGTGCGCGATCATGGCGCCCCCACGGAGCCGCCCATGCACACCGCCTGCCTGAGCCTCGGCAGCAACGTCGACCCCGAGCGCCACATCGCCCTGGCCATCGCCGCATTGCGCGAACGCTTCGGCGACATCCGCGCCTCGCGCGCCTACCGCACGCCGGCGGTGGGCTTTTCCGGCGCCGACTTCGTCAACGCCGCCGCGGTCGTTTCCTGCGACCTCGACGTGCACGCGCTCAACGCCTGGCTGCACGCGCTGGAGGACGCCCACGGCCGCGACCGCAGCGGCCCGCGCTTCGGCGACCGCACCCTCGACATCGACATCGTGCTGTTCGACGACCTGGTCTGCGAGGGGCCGGGCAACCTGCGGCTGCCGCGCCCGGAGCTGCGCCACGCCTTCGTGCTGCGGCCGCTGGCCGAGATCGCGCCGGAGGTCGTGGAACCGGTGAGCGGGCGCACCCTGGCCGAACTGTGGGCGGAATCCGGCGAGCACGGGGTGCGGATGGAGGAGGTCGCGCTGCCCGGCGTGCCTGCCGCGGGCCGGCCGCCGCGGGACGCGGGTCACAACCGCCGCCCCGGCGCCGTCGAAGAATGACCCCCGCCCATGGCCGGGCAGCCGGCGGGGCGGGTGGATGACGCCAACCACGGGAGGTACGCCTGATGACCGGGAAATTCTCGCGGAGCTGGGAACTGGCCAGGGCCAGCGCCTCGGTGCTGCGCTCGGACAAGGAGCTGCTGCTGTTCCCGCTGTTCTCCGGGGTGGCCACGCTGGTGGTCATGGCCACGTTCCTGCTGCCGATCATGGCGCTGCGCCTGTTCTCCGACGGCTTCGGCATCGGCGCCGCCGTGGCGGGCTTCCTGTTCTACTTCGTCCAGTACTCGGTGATCGTCTTCTTCAACTGCGCCCTGGTCGGCGCGGCGATGATCCGCCTCGACGGCGGCGACCCGACGCTGGCCGACGGGCTGCGCGCCGCGAGGGCGCGGCTGCCGCAGATCCTCGGCTGGGCGGCCATCGCCGCGACCGTGGGCGTGGTGCTGCGCTCGCTGAAGGACCGGAAGAACCACGCACTCGTGCGCATGCTCGGCAGCGGCCTGGGCGTGGCCTGGACGGTGGCGACCTTCCTGGTGGTGCCTGTGCTGGTGTCGCGCGACGTCGGCCCGATCGACGCGCTGAAGGAAAGCGCCTCGCTGCTCAGGCGCACCTGGGGCGAGAACATCGTCGGCCAGGCCGGCATCGGCGTGGCCTTCGGGGTGATCCATTTCCTGGTGGTCGTCGCCGGCGTGGTGATGGTGATGCTGGCGCTGAAGGCCTCGGTCGCGCTGGCGGTCGCGGTGGGCGCGGCGTTCCTGCTCGCGGTGCTGCTGCTGGGCATCGTCCAGTCCGCGCTCTCGGGCATCTACTCCGCGGCGCTGTACCGCTACGCGGTGTCGCGCGAGGTCCCGGCCGCATTCCGCGGCAGCGACCTGGAACACGCGTTCCTGCCGGCCCGCGCCTGAGCCGGCCCGGCCATGCGGCCGCGGCCCGTCACAGCGGGTCGCGGCCGCCGTCCACCGCGACCACGCTGCCGGTGGTGTAGCCGGCGTCGCGCAGCAGCCACAGCGCGGTGGCCGCGATCTCCTCCACGGTGCCGGTGCGGCCCAGCGCGGTGCGCGCGAGGATGCGCGCCTGCAGCTCCCCGTCCTGCGCGTCCTCCGGCCACAGGATCGCGCCCGGCGCGATCGCGTTGACCCGCACCTCCGGGCCGAGCGCGACCGCGAGCGCGCGGGTGGCCGCCTCCAGCGCGCCCTTGCTGGCAACGTAGGCGGCCAGGTCGGCGCGCGGCTGCCGCGCGTACACGTCGCTGATGTTGAGCACGGCGCCGCGCGCGGCCTTCAGGTGCGGCGCCGCGGCCTGGGCGAGGAAGAACGGCGCGCGCGCGTTCACCGCGAACAGCCCGTCCCACTGCGCCGGGGTGATTTGGCCGAACGGCACCGGGAAGAACGCCGCGGCGTTGTTCACCAGCGCGTCCAGCCGGCCGAAGCGGCCCACGGCCTTGGCCACCAGCTCCGGCAGGCGGTCGAATTGCATGAGGTCCGCCTGCAGCACCAGCGTGCTGCCGGGGCGTGCCGCCTCCAGCTCCGCGGCCAGCGCCTCCGCCTCCCCGCGCGAGCGGTGGCAGTGCAGCGCCACGTCGTAGCCTTCGGCGTGCAGGCGGCGCGCGATGGCGGCGCCCAGCCGCCGCGCGGCGCCGGTGACCAGGACGGCCGGGTTCGAACCTGTCATGGCGGGCTCCGGATTGCCGTTATCCTTCCGCATTGTCGCTTTTCCGGTCCATCCATGTCCCACGACCCCATCCCCGAGGAGGCGCTCGCGCACAGCGCGCGGCTGCGCGGGCACATCCACCGCGAGATCGCCGCCGCGGGCGGCGCGATCCCGTTCTGGCGCTTCATGGAACTGGCGCTGTACGCGCCGGGCCTGGGCTACTACAGCGCGGGCGCGGCCAAGTTCGGCGCCGCCGGCGACTTCGTGACCGCGCCGGAACTCGGCCCGCTGTTCGCAGAGTGCGTGGCCGGGGCACTGGCCCCGGTGCTGCGCCAGCTCGGCCCCGGCGCAACCCTGCTGGAGGTCGGCGGCGGCAGCGGCGCGTTCGCCCGGGATGCCCTCGCGCACCTGGCGGAACTGGACGCGCTGCCGGCCGGCTACGCCATCCTCGAGCCCAGCGCCGACCTGCGCGAGCGGCAGCGCCATCTGCTGCAGTCGCAACTGCCGCCGGAACTGTCCGCGCGGGTGGCGTGGCTCGACCGGCCGATCGGGGACGCGTGGGACGGCGTGCTGTTCGCCAACGAGGTGCTCGACGCGCTGCCCACGCCACGCTTCGCCATCCGCGACGGCGAGGTGATGGAGGAACACGTGGTCTCCGACGGCGAAGGCTTCGCCACCGTGGACCGTCCCGCCGACGCCCTGCTCGCGGCCGCGGTGCGCCACGTCGAGCGCCAGCTCGACGCGCCGTTCCCGGATGGCTACCGCTCCGAGCTGCTGCCGCAACTGCCGTACTGGGTGCAGGCGGTGGCCGGCGGCCTGCGCAACGGCGCGATGCTGTTCATCGACTACGGCCACCCGCGGCGCGAGTACTACGACCCGCGCCGCCGTGACGGCACCCTGCGCGCCTTCCACCGTCACCGCATGGTCGGGGACGTGTTCGCCCGCGTCGGCCTGCAGGACATCACCGCTTCGGTGGACTTCACCGCGCTGGCCGAGGCCGGCACCGCGGCCGGCTTCGACTTCTCCGGCTACGTCACCCAGGCCGGCTTCCTGATCGGCAACGGCCTGGAGCGGCGGCTGCAGGCGCACGAGGCCAGGGCCGCGGGCGAGGCCGCGCGCTACGCGTTGCGCCAGCAGGCCAAGACACTCACCCTGCCCGGCGCGATGGGCGAGCGCTTCCAGGCGATGGGGTTTGCCCGCGGCGTGGACTTCGACGCCGCGTTCCTGGTCGGCGACCTGAGCTTCCGCCTGTGAGCGCATACCGCTTCGGACGCTCGCTCAAGCCGCTGCGCCACCCGCTGCCCTGGTGCGCGCTGTGGTGCCTTGCCATCGCGTCGGTGGTGGTGGTGTCGCTGGTGCCCCCGCCGCCGATGCCGGACTTCGAGGGCAGCGACAAGGTCTCGCATTTCGCCGCCTATTTCGTGCTGGCGGCGGGCGCGGTGCAGCTGTTCCGCAACTGGCCGGCATTGCTCGGCGCCGGACTTGGCCTGGTGCTGCTGGGCATCGGCATCGAGTACGCGCAGGGCGCACTGACCGAAACGCGCATGGCGGATGCCCGGGATGCGCTGGCCAACACCCTGGGCGTGATCGCGGGGCTGGCCACGCGGCTCACCCCGCTGCGCGACCTGCTGCTGCGCATGGACGGGCGCCGCGACGATGCGCCGCGGCGCTGAGGGTGCTCAGCCCCCGTCGAACGCGGCCAGGTAGTCGTCCAGCCGCTGTTCGCGCAGCAGCGCGGCGGCGTCCGCCCACGGGACCGGGCGGCCGAGGCGCAGGCTCTCGAGGATGCGCACGATGCACAGCTCGACCTCGGGGTTCGCCGCGAGCGCGGGATCCGTGCGGCGCTGCCCGATGATGTCGAACAGGATGGCGTTGGCGTCGGCGTAGCCCAGCGGCCCGTGCGCCGGATACGACGCGCGCCAGGCCGGGCTGGCCAGCACCGCGTTGACGTGCGACTGGACCAGGTAGGTCGCGCGGCCGATCAGTTTGAGGTTGCCCGGCTGCACCGCGGTCATGGTGTTGCCGACCACGCGGCCCAGTTTCGCCATCACGCCGGTGGAATGGGCGTTGAGCAGCATCTTCAGCGCGAGCGTGCGGTTGAGCTCCAGCGCGTCGCCGGACGGGATGCGGACGTCGAGCAGGTGCAGGTCCGGCGCGGCCGCGCGCATCGCGGCCCCGGCGCCTTCCGGCAGCGGCTGCTCGGCCACGCGCACCACGAACAGCGACGCGCCGGCGCCGGCGAAGGCGCGCAGCCAGGCCAGGCCGCGTTCGCCAGGCGTCTCGTCGCCGAGCAGGATCGCCGCGCCGAGGTCGCCCGCGGCCGGGCCGCCGCGGCGCATGTTGCCTTCCGAGAACGACAGGTCGTACAGCAGGCGCTGTTCCCCGCCGGCCAGCGCCAGGCTCCGCAGCGCGGCGCGCCTGAGGAACGGGTCGTCGATCTGCTGCGTGAACGGCGCCTCGTACAGCGCCGGATCCAGGCCGTGGAACGGGCGGTGCAGCAGCGCGTCCCAGGCACTGCCGGCATCCTCCACCGGCGCCCAGACCTGGATCCACGAGCGGCGTTCCTCCGCGTCCACGCGGTCCAGCGGCGCCAGCCGGAAGGTCGGCGAGCGTTCGGTCACGTCCACGAACACCGGCATCAGCGCGCGCAGCGCGAGGTAGGTCGCGTGGTGCCCGGCGGCGTAGGTGGCGGCCTCGCGCTCGGTCCACGCCGCCAGTTCCGGCGCGGTGGCCGCGACCGCCTGCTGGAGCCGGCCGAAGTCGCGCAGCCGCGAGGCGATGCCCGCGCCTTCGGCGAAGCCCAGCGCGCGCATCTCCTCGGCGGTCAGCAGCGGCGCGAGCAGGCCACGGATCGCGTCCTCCATCGCCACGCCCAGCGCGTACAGGCTGGTGGTGGTGGCCTGCATGCGGGTGGAGCCGGTGATCGACTGCGGCCCGGTGGCAAGATTGATCTTGGTGATGCCCGGGTGCTCGAGCACGCTGCGGCTGCGTTCGAACGGCAGCAGCACCTCGTCCGGGTTGTTGTAGACGAACCAGGTGCGCGAGGGATCGTTGCCGTTGATCTCGGCGCCGCGCAGCGCGGTGCCGATCACCGCCGAGGTCTCGCCGCCCTCGGTCACCGCGAACACCACGTCGCCCGCGGCGATGCCGTTGTCCTGCAGCTGCAGGCGGCCGATCAGCTGCAGGTCCTCGAAGCCCTCCAGCGAACTGATCAACGCGCGGTCGCCACCGGTGATCTCGCCGCGCACGCGGTCTGCGATGCCCGGCAGCGCGGCCTCGATCTTCGGCCAGAACGGCTGTGCCGCGGCGCGCAGCCAGAACGGACGCCACAGCCCGCTCTCGAGCGTCTCGGCCAGGCGGCCGGTGGACCCGGTGCCATAGAAATACAGGCGGTGGCCCTCGCGCAGCGCGCGCTGCATCGCCGCCGATGCCTGCTCCAGCAAAGCCAGCCGCGCCGGATCTGCGGCGACGGCATCCATTGTCCGCGCCACGTCCTCGTCCACCGACAGCAGCGCCTGCAGCCCGGCCACGGTGTCGTTCGCGATCCGCCGGCTCAGGTCCATCGTCCTGGGATGGCGCTGCTCGGTCAGCAGCGTGTGCAGCTGGAACTGGCGCTTGTTGGCGACGTAGTCGCGCGATTCCTCCGTCGGCGTGATGCCTAGCATCGTCGCCACCGGCAGCGGCGGCGCGTCATCGGCGGTAGTGGCGGCGTGGACCAGGCCTGTCATGCCGGCAAGCAGCAGCATCGCGCTGCGGAAACGGTTGGATACGGACATGTCGGTTGCGTCCTCGTCGGGAAGTAGTTCTGCGGGGCGCTGGCGGGACCTGTCCGGCACATGGCTCCGGCAACGCGATGCGCGGCGGAATCCGGCCGCGCGCGGGCGCCGCAGGGCCGGGGCGCGATCGTCGGGTTACCGTGGGCATCCGCCTGCATGATCGTGTCCTTCCGCCTGCGCAGACCGCCGCGGGCGGCTGGAAAGTCCCGTGCTATAAACCCCTCCCCACACGATAGCAGAGGCCGAACGCGATGGCCGGCCGGATCCACGCCCGATGCTCCGGTGGCGCAGCCGGACACGCGTCATGTCCCGTTCCGCGTGGGCACGGGACATCGCTTGTCCAGGCATGGACACGCACGCTGGCGGCGCTTGCGCTCGCCTTCGCGTGCTGCGCGGTGACGGCGCGCGCGACGGACAACGCACCCGTGCTTCCCGGCATCGAGGTGCTGCTGTCCGGGCGCCTGGACCTGGTGCGCGGCCGGCGCGTCGGCCTGGTGACCAACCCGACCGGCGTCGACCGGGAACTGCGCAGCACCGTCGACCTGTTGCACCGGCACCCGGAGGTCGAGCTGGTCGCGCTGTTCGGCCCCGAGCATGGCGTTCGGGGCGACGCGCAGGCCGGCGACGCCGTCGCCACCACGCGCGATGCCGCGACCGGCCTGCCCGCCTACAGCCTCTACGGCGAGCACCGCGAACCGACGCCGGAGATGCTGCGCGGTATCGACGTGCTGCTGTTCGACATCCAGGACGCCGGCGCGCGCTTCTACACCTACCCGTACACGCTGGCGAAGGTGATGCAGGCGGCGGCCCGCGCCGGCATCCCGGTGGTGGTGCTCGACCGTCCCAACCCGGTCGGCGGCGTGGAGGTCGAAGGCCCGGTGCTGGAGCCGGAGTACGCCTCGTTCGTCGGCATGTATCCCATCCCGGTACGCCACGGCATGACCATCGGCGAGCTGGCGCGCCTGTTCAACGGGGCCTTCGGCATCGGCGCGCGGCTCGAGGTGGTGCCGGTGCGCGGCTGGCGGCGCGACATGCGTGAACCGGGGCACGCGCTGCCATGGGTGCCGCCGTCGCCGAACATGCCCACGCCGGACACCGCGCTGGTCTATCCGGGCACCGCGTTGCTCGAAGGCACCAACGTCTCGGAGGGGCGCGGCACCACGCGCCCGTTCGAGACCGTCGGCGCGCCGTACGTGGACGCCGATGCGCTCGCGGCGCGCATGAACGCGCTCGGCCTGCCCGGTGTGCGCTTCCGCCCGGTCTGGTTCATGCCCACTTTTTCCAAGCACGCCGGCAGGCGCTGCGGCGGCGTGCAGCTGCACGTTACCGACCCGGCGGCGTTCCGGCCGTTCCGCACCGGCGTGGCCCTGCTCGCCACGCTGCGCGCGATGTACCCCGACGACTTCGCATTCCTCGACGGCGACCCGCCGTTCTTCGACCAGCTGGCCGGCAACGGGTGGCTGCGCGAGGCGATCCTCGCCGGTGAAAGCCCCGGGGCGATCGAGGCGCGCTGGCAGGCGCAACTGCGGGAGTTCCTCGCGCTGCGCGAGCGGTACCTGCTGTACTGAGGCCGGCGCACGGCGCAGGTGGCCGCACGCGCCGCGCCATGCCACCCGCAGGTTCAGCGCGGCACCAGCTCCACGCGGTCGAGTACCCACATCGCCGGGCGCGTGTCGCCGGTGGGGGTCAGGCACAGCCCGGTGCGCCCGGCGGCCTCCGGCGGCAGCGGCGCCTCGACCTCGACGAAGCCGTCCACGCCGGTCCGCTCCGGCAGCGGGATCCGCGCCACCTCCACGCCATCGCAACCGCCCGCCTGCACCAGCAGCTCGCCATGCGCCGTCCCGGCCGGCAGGAACGCGCGGTGCCGCTCGTCGTGCGCGAGCTGGAAGTAGTACGGGATCCGCCCCAGGCGCGCCTTCACCGCCGCGGCGCCGTCGAGCGCGGCATCCGGCCACAGCCAGCACGGGTAAAAGATCGTGACGTTGAAGATCGCGCGCTCGCCGTCGGCCGGGCCGTCGTCCTCCAGCCGCAGCAGCAGGCGGCCGGTATCGGGACAGGTGGCGAGCTGCTCGTCGGTGCGCACGCGCAGGGACGCCCCGTCGACCACGTGGCGCGTGGCCGGGGCCAGCATGGCCATGCCATGGAACGTGGCGGCGCGGATCTCCAGCGGCAGCGTGGCCTCGAACGGCGCCTCGTACAGGGTCGAGTCGGCATCCGGCTCGCTGCCGTCCATGGTGTAGCGGATCGCATAGTCCAGCGGCGCGCGCAGCGACACGCGCACGGTGCCGGGCACACCGGTGGGCTCGACGTCCGCCCGCACCTCGAACGGCGTCTTCGCGTAGGCGATGCCGAACGCCTGATAGCGCGCCAGCTGCGCCGGCAGCCGTTGCAGGAAGCCGGCGAAGTCCCTGCGCGCCTTCGGCGACCAGGCGGTCTCGGCCAGCGCCGCGATCCGCGGGAAGATCGCATGCTGCACGCGCTCCCACGTGCGCATGTGTTCGGTCCAGACGTTGGCCTGCACGCCGATCACGCGCATCTGCTGGACCGGCGACAGGCCGTCGGGCACCGGCTCGAAACCGTACACGGCCTCCAGCGGGGCCAGACGTGGCCGGCCGGGCGGCTCGTTCGGCGAGTCAGTCTGCAGGTAGTCGAGGTAGAGGGTGTCCACCGGCGCCATCACCACCTCGTGGCCGGCTCGCGCCGCCCTCGCACCGCCTTCGGTGCCACGCCACGACATCACCACGGCGTCCTCCGGTATCCCGCCATCGAGGATCTCGTCCCAGCCGAGCAGGCGGCGCCCCTTGCCCGAGAGGTATTCGTGCAGGCGGCCCACGAACCAGGCCTGCAGCGCGTCCTCGTCGGCGATGCCCAGCTCCTTCATCCGCGCCTGCACCCGCGGCGAGGCCTTCCACTGGTCCTTCACCGCCTCGTCGCCGCCGACGTGGATGTACTGCGACGGGAACAGCTCCAGGATCTCGTCGAGGACGTCCCGGACGAAGGAAAAGGTGTCCTCGTCCACGTTCAGCAGGTACTGGTGCACGCCCCACTCGTTCGACACCGGCGGCGTGTCGCCCAGCGAGCCGTACTGCGGATAGGCCGCCACCAGCGCCTGCACGTGCCCGGGCATGTCGAACTCGGGCACGACGGTGATATGGCGCTCGGCGGCGTAACGCACGACCTCGCGGATCTGGTCCTGGGTGTAGTAGCCGCAGTACGGCCTCGGCCTGCCGCTGGCCGGGTCGATGCCGGCCTCTCCGGCCGGGATGCGGCAGCCGCCGACCTCGGCGAGCCTCGGGTACCTGCGGATCTCGATCCGCCAGCCCTGGTCGTCGGTCAGGTGCCAGTGGAACACGTTGAGCTTGTGCAGCGCCATCGCGTCGAGCAGCTGCTTGATCTCCTCGACCGACTGGAAGTGGCGCGCCGAATCGAGCATCAGCCCGCGCCACGGGAACCTGGGCGTGTCCTCGATGCGCATGGCCGGGATGCGCACGGCCCCGGCCGGCGCCGACGACAGCAGCTGCCACAGCGTCACCGCGCCGTAGAACAGCCCGCGCTCGTCGCCCGAGGCCACGCGCACGCCCTGCGAGGTGACCTCGAGCACGTAGCCTTCCGGCGCGCCCGGGAAGGCGTCCGGATCGATGGCGAACACGATCTCGCCCTCCGGGCCGTCCACGATGGCCGGCTCCACGCCGTTGGTCCTGGCGATCCAGCCGGCAAAGTGCGCGGCCACGCGCCGGGCGGCCACGCCTCCCGCCACGACCCGGCTCGCGGCGTCGAAACGGAAGCTGCCGTCCCGCGGCAGCACCTCGGCCGGCGCCGGGATCAGCGCCGGGACGACGATGGCCTCGGACGGCGCCGGCTGCGGCGCCTGTTCTTCGCCGCAACCGGCGAGCAGCATGAGCGGCAGGACAAGGAGGGCGATGCGGCTTGCGATGGACCGTTTCATCTCGTCATCCCCGTTCAGGCTTGCGTCGCCGGGAAGGAAAGGGCCCGGACGGAGCCGGGCCCGCGAAGCGACCCACGGACAGGATACGGCGTCAGAACCTGTAACGCAGGCTCAGGTAGGTCTGGCGGCCGTTCCGGTAGAAGCTCAGCGGCACCTTGTCCGCGCCGGGGATGTCGTTGTAGTACTTCGCGACCGGGTCGTTGAGGTTGAGCGCATCGAGGTTCAGGCTCAGGTTGTCGTTGATCCTGAACCCGACCGAGGCCGACAGCGTCGCGAAGTCGTCCTGGTAGAAGTTGCTGCCGCGGGTCACGCCGGCATAGTACTCCGAGCGGAAGGTGTAGCCGACGCGGGCGTTGAAGCGCGCGTTCTCGAAGTAGGCCGAGACGTTGTACGTCCGCTCCGAGGTGCCGTTCATCGGGCCACCACCCTCGGTCTCGCCGTCAGCCCAGGTGAAGTTGGCGGCGATGCCGAAGTACTCGCCGATCGGCTGCTGGTAGTCGAGCTCGAGGCCCTTCAGCTTTGCGCCGACGTTGTACGGCTGCGAGACGAGGTAGGTGGACCAGACCTCCCGCTGCTGGTTGTTGGTCTCGGTCTGGTTGAGGTACTCGCCCGGCACCACGCGGAAGTCGATGTAGTCCTTGAGGTCCATGTAGAACACGCCGGCCGACAGCAGCGCGCGCGGCGCGAAGTACCACTCGAGCGAGGCGTCGAAGTTGGTGGACACGATCGGGTCGAGGTACGGGTTGCCGCCGGTGCCGCTGAGCGCCAGGTCGTTGAGGTTGAGCGCGCCCGTCAGCGCCGAGTAGTCGGGCCGGGTCAGCGTCCGTGACACCGCCACGCGTGCCACCAGCGCATCGGTCAGGTCGTACCTGAAGTTCACGCTCGGCAGCAGCTTGCGGTAGTCGTTCTTCGCCACCTGCGGCTGGTACGGGCCGAACGCCGAGTCGGTGATCGCGCCAGGCGGCAGCACGCCGGCCGGCAGCGCCTGGTTGAAGTTCACGGTGACGTCGGTCTGGACGAAGCGCACGCCGACGTTGGCGTCCCAGCGCTCGCCGGAGAGGTTGGCCTGCACGTAGGCCGCGGCCGTCTTCTCGTTCACCCGGTAGACGTTCTCGAACATGTTGCGGACCACCGGGTCGGCGTACAGGTACGCGTCACCGAGCGCGTCGATGTCACGGGAAGCGAAGTACCAGACATCGCGCGGGAAGATGCCGCCGATCCCCTTGCCGTAATCGCCCGGGTAGCGGTGCAGCGCCGTCGGCCACAGTGCCTGGTTGTACAGCGACGAATATCCGTCCGGGCAGAAGAAGTTGTCGTCGCGGCCCCAGTCGAGCGGGAGCACCGGGCCACCCGCGCCGTTGCCGCAGCCGGGGCCACCGTTGGTCCAGCTGTCGTTCTCGCGGGTGTGCTCGTTGTAGCGGGCGCCGAACTCCAGGCTCTCGAGCATGCCGCCGCTGCCGTGCCAGGTGGCGTCCACGGAGAACCAGTCCTCCTCGTCCAGCACGTCGATGTTGCGGTTGCCCCAGGCCCAGCCGAAGCCGTTGGTGTACGGATCGACCAGGTTCCAGTCGGTGGGACGGCCGGCGTCGTGGATGGTGAAGCTGGCGCCGGCGGCGCCGGTGTTGGTCTCGAAACCGGTCTCGCGCGTGGTCCTGCCGTGGCCCTCGGTGGTGCCCGCCTGGAACTTCAGGTCAAGCCGATCGCCCGCCGCCCAGTCCACGTCCAGCGCGATGTAGTTCGTCTCCGCCGCCGAACCCGGGCGCGAGATCTGGTCGTACACGCCATAGGTGCCGTGGTCGCCGCTGTAGCTGGCACCGGTCAGCACGTTGTTGCGCACGGTGTAGCTGCCGGGGATGAGGTTCGGGATGAAGTTCGAGCCCCACATCATGTAGTTGCGGTTGAAGTTGCTCGCCTTCAGCCGCGACCAGAACCCGTTCAGGGCCAGCGACAGGTTGTCGGTGGGCCTGACCTGCAGGCCCAGCGTGCCGCCGCGGCGGATGCGCTGCTGCTCGAACAGCGCCGAGCCGACCAGACCCGGCGCCCACACGTTGGCCAGCGCCGGGTTGGCGGTGGCGGCAGGCGAGTCCTCCGGGATCTGGAACCAGCTCAGGTTCTCCTGGCCGTCCCGGCGCAGGCTGCGCTCCTCGGAGAAGCCCTGCACCATCAGCGCCGCGGTGCCGGCCTCGTTGCGGATGTTGATCAGCGCGTCGAACTGCGGGTCGGTCCTGCCGGCGAGGTCGGAATGGACAGCGCCGACCGAACCGGCGAGCGTCACCCGCTCCGGGAAATCGAGCGGCTTGCGGGTGATGATGTCCACCGAACCGGCGCTGCCGCCCTCGACCAGCTTCGCCTGGGGCGACTTGTACACCAGCACCTGGCCGACGATTTCCGACGGCAGCAGCGAGTAGCTGACGCTGCGGCCGACGGTCTGGAACTGGCTGAGCACGAACCAGTCGCCGCTGGCCACGGAATGCCCGTTGACCAGCGTCTGGGTCAGGCTGGGGTTGGTGCCGCGCAGGCTGACGCGGTCGGCCTCGTCGAATGCGCCCTCGTCGGCGCTGGCGGAACTGATGTTGACGCCCGGCAGCTGGCGCAGGGTGTCGGCGACGTTCTTCGCCGGCAGCTTGCCGATGTCCTCGGAAGTGACCACCTCGACGCGCGCGCGCGCCTCGCGCTTGACGTCGAGCGAGCGCTCGAGGCTGCCGCGGATGCCGGTGACGACGACGGCATTCAGCTCCGTGGCATCCCGGGACGTCTGATCCGCGGATCGCTGCTGCGCCAGTGCGTCCTGCGCGTTCGCCTGCCCGGCGGCGCCGAGGCAGACTGCGATTGCGGCCGACAGTATGGTCTTGCGGTGGTTCATGGCGGTTCTCCCCATCAGTCTGGTTGGCTGCATGAACGGCATGCTTCGCGGGGGTGGGGGGCATCCGTGTCCAGCGGATCGCCGGTGTGGCCGAGGTACCAGCTGGCGGCGCCGATGACGCCCAGCTGCCCGTGCTCGACCAGGGTCACGGGAATGCGTTCGAGCGCCCGGCGCATCGGCCCCTTGTCGAGGAACCGCCGCACGAAGGCGCTGCGGGGAAGGAAGTCGCGGATCCGGGGCAGCACGCCGCCGGCCAGGTACACCCCGCCATGGGCGCCGTAGAGCAGCGCCATGTCGCCGACCGCGCCGCCGAGCAGCGCGCAGAACACCTCCAGCGTCTCGCGCGCCAGCGGATCGTCGTCCGCCAGCGCGGCGGCACTGATCGCGGCCGGCGCGTCGAGGCCGGTTCGCACGCCCCTCACCCGCGCCAGGGCATGGTGCAGGCGCACCAGACCCGGGCCGGACAGCGCGTGCTCGAGGGTGACGTGGCCGTGTCCGCGCCGCAGTTCACGCAGCAGCTCGATCTCGATGTCCTCGCGCACCGGCAGCGACGCCTGCCCGGCCTCGGTCGCGAGCACCACCGCGCCGCCGCGCGCCGGGATGCGCACCGCGGCGCCAAGGCCGGTGCCCGGCCCGACCACGAGCACCGGCCCGGGCGGCACGGAATCCGGCCCGGACAGGTGCAGCAGCACATCCACCCCGCCGTGGCCGACGGCATGCGCCACCGCCTCGAAATCGTTGACCAGCTCGAAGCGCGTGAACCCCAGCCGCTCGCGGAGCGCCGGCATGGACACCGGCCACGGCAGGTTCACCGCCAGCAGGCCGCCGTCCGGCAGCGGCTGGCCGGCGCACGCGATCACGCCTTCGCGGACGCCGGCCGCGTCCGGCACACCGGCCTGGAAATGCGCCACGACCTCCGCCAGCCCGGCGAAATCGGCGCACGCGTACTTGCGGTAATGCAGCACCTCCACCCTGCCACCCGCGCCGTGCACCAGGGCGATGCGGACGTGCGTGCCACCCACATCCGCCGCGACGAACGTCCGTCCGGCGGTTGCCCCGGCGGCGGCGGTGGGCACGGAAGCTGCGGTCACGGTTCTCCTGCCTTGCAACGCGATGCGGGTACGCGGCCAGTGTTGGAACCGTTTGACAACGGTGTCAAGCACCCCTTTCCGCCGTCGCAATCGCCAGGAGAAATCAAGGCACAACCGCCACCAATCCCTCATTTTCCCGCAGGATTGATGACAAAAATATTCGCAAAAAGGCCCGATGTCCCGCCTTGTCCCGCGATTGTCCCGTGGACTCGTGCCGCAGGACAACAGCTTTTCCTGCCCTGGAAACGGATGAAACCCGCTCCTGAAATTGGCATCTTCCGGAAAATTATGACAACGTTATCCCCGAACCCTGTCCCAATGGACACGAGCGGAGGAACAGGCCGATGGACGACGCCCCCGCAAAGCCACGCAAGACCACGATCCGCACCGTCGCCGAACGCGCCGGTGTGTCGCTGAAGACCGTCTCGCGCGTGATCAACAACGAACCCTCGGTGCTGCCTGCGACCCGCGCCCGGGTGCTGCAGGCGATCGCCGAGCTCGACTACGAACCCGACCCGTCCGCGCGCAGCCTGCGCAGTTCCAGCGCCTACGTGATCGGGCTGGTGTACGACAACCCCAACCCGTACCACATCATCGGCATCCAGAACGGCGTGCTCTCGGCCTGCCGCGAGGCCGGCTTCGGCCTGCAGATCCACCCCTGCGACTCCTCCTCGCCGCTGCTCGCCGAGGAACTGGTCGAACTGGTGCAGCGCTCGCGCCTGGCCGGGCTGGTGCTGACCGCGCCGATGTCCGAGCGCACGGAACTGCTGCAGGCACTCGACACGCACGGCATCCGCGTGGTGCGCATCGTCGCCGCGGCGCAGGACCCGGACGACGGGTTCCCCTGCGTGTACGTGGACGACCGCGACGCCGCCTACGAGATCACCGAGCACCTGATCCAGCTCGGCCACCACCGTATCGGATTCCTGTGGGGTGGCGAGCAGCACCGTTCCAGCATCGAGCGCTACGAGGGCTACGCGCAGGCGCTGCATGACTACGGCATCACGCTGGACAAGCACCTGGTGGTGCCGGGCGACTACACCTTCGACGACGGCTTCCGCGGCGCGCGCCGCCTGCTGTCGTTGCGCGAGCCGCCGACCGCGATCTTCGGCTCCAACGACGAGATCGCCGCCGGCGTGCTGGCAGCCGCGAAGTCGGCGGGCCTGAACGTGCCGTACGACCTGTCCATCGCCGGCTTCGAGGACAGCCCGATCTCGCGGCACTCGTGGCCGGCGCTGACCACCGCCAGACAGGCGACCGAGGACATCGCCCGGCACGCCGCGCGCATGCTGATCGCGGGCCTGCGCAACGACGCAGGCGTGCCGATGCACAACCAGGGCTTCGTGCCGCAACTGGTGGTGCGCGGTTCCACCGCCCCGGTGCGGCCACGCACGCCACTGCCCATGCCGCTGCCGGAGGAAGCATGAACGCCGGTACGGGCCATCCGTCCGCGCACGGCCGCGAGCAGGCCACCCGGATGTTCCGCGAGGCGGCGGAAGCGGCCGGCATGGTGGAGCTGCAGCTCGCGCGCAACCGCGACACGCTCGCCGCCCTCGCCGCGGACCTGCGCGCCCGCCCGCCCGCGTTCGTCGCCACCTGCGCGCGCGGCAGTTCCGACCATGCCGCCACCTTCGCCAAGTACCTGTTCGAGACGCAGCTCGGGCGGCTGACCTGCCCGGTCTCGCCCTCGGTCGGCTCCGTGTACGGCGTGACGCCGCACATGGAAGGCGCGCTGTTCGTCGCCATCTCGCAGTCGGGCAGGAGCCCCGACCTGCTGCGCAACGCGGAGGCCGCGCGCGCGGCCGGCGCGCGCGTGGTGGCGCTGGTGAACGTGGAGGATTCGCCGCTGGCGCGGGCCGCAGACGTCGTGGTGCCGCTGCACGCCGGCCCGGAGCGCAGCGTGGCCGCGACCAAGAGCTACCTCGCCTCGCTGTCGGCACTGCTGCAGCTCACCGCGCTGTGGAAGGACGACGCCGCATTGCTCGACGCGCTCCGGCGGCTGCCCGGCGCGATGCGCGGGGCGTGGGAGTGCGACTGGTCGGACCTGGTGGACGGGCTGGCCGGCAAGCGCAACCTGTTCGTGCTCGGCCGCGGCCTCGGCCTCGGCGCCGCGCAGGAGGCCGCGCTCAAGTTCAAGGAAACCTGCGGCCTGCACGCCGAGGCCTACAGCGCCGCCGAAGTGAAGCACGGGCCGATGGCGCTGGTCGGCCCGGGGTTCCCGGTGCTGATCCTCGCCCAGCCGGACGGCACCGAGGCCGGCACGCTGGCGCTGGCCGACGAGTTCCGCGCGCGCGGCGCGCAGGTGTGGGTGGCGTCCGGCCATGGCGGCACCCTGCCGGTGGCCGAAGCGCCGCACCCTGCCTGCGCGCCGCTGCTGCTGGTGCAGAGCTTCTACCGCGCCGTGAACGCGCTGTCGCTGCGTCGCGGGTACGATCCCGACCGTCCGCCGCATCTCGACAAGGTGACGGAGACCGTGTGATGGCGACCGCGCTGGTCAACGGCCGGGTCCTGCTCGACGACGGCTTCCGCGACGACGTCGCGGTGCTGCTCGGGGACGGCCGCATCGCCGCGGTGGTCGCCGCGGACGATCCCCGCGTGCGCGATGCGGACCGCGTGGACCTCGGCGGCGGCCGGCTCGTGCCCGGCTTCATCGACGCACAGGTCAACGGCGGCGGCGGCGTGCTGCTCAACAACGCCCCCACCGTCGAGGGCGTGGCCACCATCGCCCGCGCGCACCGCCGGTTCGGCACCACCGGGCTGCTGCCCACGCTGATCAGTGACCGCGTCGGGACCATGCGCGCGGCCATCGCCGCCGTGCGCGAGGCCATCGCCCGGGGCGTGCCCGGCGTGCTCGGCATCCACCTCGAGGGCCCGTACCTCGCGCCGGAACGCAAGGGCACGCACGACGCCGGCGTGTTCCGCGTGCCGGACGCGGCCGAGATCGAGCTGGCCACCTCGCTGGGCAACGGCATCACCCTGGTCACGCTGGCCCCGGAGCGGGTGCCGGCGGACACCATCCGTGCCTTCGTCGCGCGCGGCGCGCTGGTCGCCGCGGGCCACACCGCCGCCAGCTACGAACAGGCCCGCGCGGGGCTGGCCGCCGGCATCCGCGGTTTCACCCACCTGTTCAACGCGATGACCCCGCTGCAGGGCCGCGAGCCCGGCGTGGTCGGCGCCGCGCTGGAGGACCGCGAGAGCTGGTGCGGCGTGATCGTGGACGGCGTGCACGTGCATCCCGCCAGCCTGCGCGTGGCGCTGTCGGCGAAGCGGCGCGGCAAGCTGTTCCTGGTCACCGACGCGATGCCGATGGTCGGCGCCGACGATCCCTCCTTCGCCCTCTACGGCGAGACCATCACCGCCGCGGACGGCGTCGTGCGCAACGCCGCCGGCGCGCTGGCCGGCTCCGCGCTCGACATGGCCACCGCCGTGCGCAACACCGTGCGCCTGCTCGGCCTGCCGCTGGAGGAAGCGGTGCGCATGGCCTCGGCCTACCCGGCGCAGTTCCTGGGCATCGGCGACCGCTACGGCCGGATCGCGCCGGGCCATGCCGCCGACCTCGTCCTGCTCGACAACGACGTCCGCGTGCGCGCGACGTGGATCGCCGGCCGCATGGAGCGCCACGACTGATGGCCGCGCCCGCCCGCTACGCGTCGGTGGATGCGTTGCGCGGCCTGACCGTCGCGGCGATGCTGCTGGTCAACAACCCGGGCGACTGGGGCCACGCGTACGCGCCGCTGCTGCACGCGCAGTGGCACGGCTGCACGCCCACCGACCTGGTCTTCCCGTTCTTCCTGTTCGTGGCCGGCGTGTCCATCTCGCTCGGCATCGTGGCGCGCGCGGAAGCCGGCACGGATGCGTCGCTCCTGCAACGCGGCGTCGTCGCGCGCGCCCTGCGCATCATCGCGCTCGGCCTGCTGCTGCACCTGCTGGCGATGTGGCTGCTCGACCGCCCGGTGTTCCGCATCTGGGGCGTGCTGCAGCGGATCGGCGTGTGCTTCCTGTTCGCCGCGACCATGGCGCTGCACCTGCGCCCGCGCCTGCAGTGGCTGGCCATCGCGGTCATCCTCATCGGCTACTGGGCGCTGCTGGCCGCGGGCGGCACGCTCGCACCCGGCGCGAACATCGCCAATCGCATCGACACCGCGCTGTTCGCGCCGTACCTGTACCGCTACGACCCGGCCACCGGCCTGGGCCAGGACCCCGAGGGCCTCGTCAGCACCCTGCCCGCCATCGCCACCACCCTGCTCGGCGTGTGCGCGGGCGACTGGCTACGGCACGGGAACACGCACGCGATGGCCATCGCGGCCGTGGCGATGACCGGCCTGGGCTGGGCATGGTCAGGCCTGCTGCCGCTCAACAAGCCGCTGTGGACGTCCTCGTACGTGCTGTGGACCGCAGGCTGGGCCCTGCTCGCCCTGCTGGTGATGCATGTGCTCATCGACCGCCGCGGCTGGCCCGCCATCGGCCGCCGCTTCGGCACCAACGCCATCGTGGCCTACGCCGGCGCCGCGGCGCTGGTGTACGTGCTGCTCGGCACCGGCGCCTGGCGCTGGCTGTACCGGCACGGATTCGCGAAATGGATGACGCCGATCTTCGGCCCTTACGTCCCCTCGCTCGCGTTCGCCCTGGGCTACGTGGCGCTGTGGTGGCTGGTGGTCTACGCCATGGACCGGCGGGGGTGGCACGTGAGGATCTGAGGCCGCACACCGGCTGCTGCAGCCTCAGACCTCTCTGCGTGCCATCCGGATCGCCTCGATCCTCGCCCTCCTGAGCGCCTCGCCGATCTGCCGGCCGTCCATGCCACCGGTGGCCAGGTCGCGGGCGTTGACCGCAAGCGCGGCGGCATGGACGCGGCGCAGGGCCTCGCCCTGCGGGTAGGGCTCGTTTTCGCGCCCCAGGCGGCCGCGCTTGTCGGCCTCGCAGACCAGCGCCAGCTGCGCGATGCGCTCGGGCTTGCGGAAGGCGTCGCAGCGGACCAGCAGGTCGTGCACGGTGTCGTCGCGCAGTTCGGCGAGGCGGTGCACGTTGAGGTGCTCGCGGCAGGCGATGACGGCGAGGTCGCGGTGCTGGACCGGCACCTTCAGGCGCTCGCACAGCGCGCGCAGTGGTTTCAGGCCGGCCTGTTCGTGGCCGATGTGGCGCGGCCACCGGTCCTTCGGCGTGAGCGCCTTGCCCAGGTCGTGCGCCAGCGCGGCGAAGCCGACCACGGCGTCACCGGGCGCGAGCCTCGCGGCCATGTCGCTGACCAGTTCCTGGTGCAGGCCGGTGTCCACCTCGGGGTGGAACTCGGGGCGCTGCGGCACGCCGTAGAGGGCGTCCACCTCGGGCAGCACGGCGCGCAACGCGCCGGCCTCGCGCAGGGTGCGCAGGAAGGCCGAGGGCCGCGGCGCGGCGAGCGCCTTGCACAGCTCCTGCCAGACGCGCTCTGGCACGAGGGTCTCGAGTTCGCCGTTGGCCGCCATTTCGCGCATCAGCGCCACTGTCTCCGGCGCCACGGTGAAGCCGAGCGGCGCCAGGCGCGCCATGAAGCGCGCGGCGCGCAGCACGCGCAGCGGGTCCTCGACGAAGGCCGGGCCGACATGGCGCAGGACGCGCGCCTCGATGTCGCGCGCGCCGCCGAACGGGTCCACCAGACGGCCCTGCGCGTCCTGGGCGATGGCGTTGATGGTGAAGTCGCGGCGCTCGAGGTCCTGCTCGAGGGTGACCGACGGGTCGGCGTGGACCACGAAGCCGCGATGGCCGGGCGCGGTCTTCCGCTCGGTGCGCGCCAGCGCGTATTCCTCGCCGGTTTCCGGGTGCAGGAACACGGGGAAGTCGCGGCCGACCGGGCGGAACCCGGCGGCGATCATGGACTGCGGGGTTTCGCCGACCACGACCCAGTCGCGGTCGCCGGGCGGCAGGCCCAGCAGCCGGTCACGGACCGCGCCGCCGACGAGGTAGGTCTCCATGGCGCCAATGATGCCTGTTTGCGGGGCGGTGCCGGTGGACTGCCCGGTGGGAGGTGAAAACCCGGAGGGGGGCCGGGACTTTGGCGCAGGCCAACCGGCGTCCGGGTTCGGCGCAGCGCGCCCGGCCTTTGGACGATCCACGTGGCAATGCCGCGCATGCCGATCATCGCCCCCCATCCCTCCCCCGCGAACGGGGGGTGATCCCGGGTGGGGAAGGAAAGTCCCCGCCTGCAGGGAAAGGCCGGGAGGACGCGGACGTTTCAGCCCGCCCACGGCGCGGGGTCGGAGGCCGGGCAGGCGAAACGCTTGCGCAGGGAGCCCTTGATGCCGCGCATGCGGTCGGTCACCGGGACCGCCATGCCGTACATGCGCCAGTCGTAGATCACGCTGAAGGCGAGCACGCGCGCGACGTATTCGCGTGTCTCGCGGTAGCTGATGGTCTCGATCCAGATGTCCGGGTCCATGTCCGGGCGCTGCGAGAGCCAGCGCGCGGTGGGCGTGGGCCCGGCGTTGTACGCGGCGATGGCCACGTAGGGCTTGCCGTACATCTCCTCCTTCTCGCGCAGGTAGGCGGTGCCGAGGATGATGTTGGTCTCGGGGTCGTAGAGGCTGTCGGGACCGTTCCAGGGCAGGCCCAGCCGGCGCGCGACCGCCGCGGCGGTGGACGGCAGCAGCTGCATCAGCCCGCGGGCGTTGGCCTGCGAGCGGGCACGGGGGTTGAAGGTGCTCTCGGCGCGGATCTCGGCGGCCACCCAGGCCGGGTCGAGGCCGTTCTTCCTCGCCTCGCGCTGGATCAGGTCGGCGTGGTGGATCGGGAAGCGCAGCGTGTACAGGCGCGCCTCGCCCGGCGCCTTGAGCAGCCCGAACACGGCGCGGTCGTACCAGCCGTTGTCCTGCGCCACTTCCACCGCGATCCGGCGCTGCACGTCGTCGAAGCGCGAGAGCGCCTCGTCCCATTCGCGCGTGGCCCAGCCCTCGCGGCCGGCGCGGTAGAGCGCCATGGCGCGGCGGATCGCCGGGTCCTCCGCGACCGCCTTCTTCTGCTCCTGCGTCCAGTCCGGCATCCACGAGCACAGCGCATACGGCAGGCCGAGTCTGTCGGCGGCGAGGAAGCCGTGGAAATCCGCTTCGCGCGCGGCGCGCGCGTACAGCGGCTGCGCGGCGGCGCGGTCGCCGACCAGTTCCAGCATGCGCGCCTCGAACCAGGTCCAGCGCGACTGCATGCGCTGCTTCTCCGGCATCTTCCGGATCGCGGCAAGCGCCGCGCGCCAGTCCGAGCGCGACAGCGCCTCGCGCACCCGCCACTCGTGCAGGCGCTCGTCGTAGGCGGATTCCGGCACGAGGCCGAGCAGCCGCGCCGAGTCGGGCAGGTACGAGGCGACCGTCCACAGCGCCGCCTGGTAGAGCACCCGGCCACGGTCCTCTCCGGTGAAGCCGAGCGCCCCGGCGAATTTCGGCAGCAGCGCTTCGGCCGAGAGCGGGTCGTCCTTGGCGTGCTTCGCCAGGCCGTGCGAGGCGACGAGCCGGCTGCGCGCGGTCTTCGGCCAGGCAAGGGCGCGATCGTGCGGGCGGTCGAGGAACGCGGCATAGTCCTCGGCCAGCGCGCGCTGCTGCGCCGGCAGGCCGCGCGCGGCGGCGCGCATCACGCCCGGCTGCCATTCCGCGGCCGCCAGCTCGATGCGCTCCCAGCGCAGTTCGTCGGTCAGCCCACCCCGCTCGGCGAGCGCGGCGAACGGCGCGTCGCATTCGTTCGGCAGCGACCTGCCGCTGCTGCGCCACATCGCCTGCACGTCCCGCACCCACTGCGCGTCGGCGGCGCCGGCGCGCAGGCGCGCCTCCAGCTCGCTGCAGCGCAGGTCGGTGGCGGTCACCTCCGGCGACCATGCCGCACGGAAGCCGGCCCAGTCCCTGCGTCTGGCCAGGGCGCGCAGCCAGGCCTCGCGGAACGCGGCGGCCACGGCGGTGCCGGCGTTGCGTTCCAGGAAGGCGCGTGCCTGCGCCTGCGGCAGGGTGTCGAGGTTGCGGCGCAGGGCGGCATATTCCACCCAGGCCTGCGCGGGATGGTCCTTCAGCTCCACCGGCTGCCCGCGCTCGGCGGCTTCGAGCGCGGCGCGCAGCGCCGCGTCGTCGTCGCGCGGCTGCGCCAGCGCAAGCAGCGGCCAGGCCAGCGCCGCAACGAGTACGATGTAGCCAGGTTTCTTCCTCATGGCCGGAGTTATACCCGGGCGCCGATGAATCCAGGTTCATGGCGGCGGGCCCGGCATCGGAGCGCGCGTGATCGAAGGGCTTTGGATCTTCCCGCTGCTGGGCGTGGCCGCCGGCATCCTCGCGGGCCTGCTGGGCATCGGCGGCGGCCTGGTGCTGGTGGCGGCGCTGGTGTGGCTGTTCCCCCGCATCGGCGTGCCGCAGGAGGCGGCGGTGCACGCGGCGCTGGCCACCTCGATGGCCGCGATCATCTTCACCGGCACCTCGTCCGCGCTCTCCCACCACCGCCGCGGCAGCGTGCTGTGGAAGCCGGTGCGCTGGCTGGTGCCGGGCATGCTGCTGGGCGGCTGGCTCGGCAGCCTGTTCGCGCAGACCCTGCACGGCGGGGTGCTCCGGTGGTGCGTGGCGCTGTACTGCTGGCTGGCCGCCGCGCAGATGGCCTTCGGCCACACCAGGCCAGCGCCCGGTCACGACGAAGCGCCGACCGGCTGGCCGCTGACCGCGGTCGGCACCGGCATCGGCGCGGTGTCGGCGGTGGTGGGCATCGGCGGCGGCAGCATGACCGTGCCCTATCTGGTCTGGCGCGGCGTCGCGCCGGTGCGCGCGGTGGGGTCGTCCGCCGCCTGCGGTGTGTTCATCGCCATCGCCGCCGCCGCGGGCTATGCCCTGCACCCGCCCGCCGGCGCCCTGCCCGCGCACGGGATCGGCTACGTGTTCGTGCCGGGCGCGCTCGGCATCGCGGCCGGTTCGGTGCTGGCCGCACCACTGGGCACGCGCATCGCGCACGCGATCAGCGGACCGGCGCTGCGCCGGGTGTTCGCGGTGTTCATGGCCGTGGTGGGCCTCGGCGTGGTGCCGTGACCAGGCCGCCGGCGCGCCAGCGGTTGAGCAGCTCCGCCAGTTCCGCCGCCTTCATGCCGTAGGTGTCCGGCAGCCCCGCCTCGACGCCGGCCACGGCGCTGGACAGCCGGCGCCCGAGCCTCTGCCCGTCATAGCCGGGCGCGTAGTTCCAGCACACCATCCAGCGCCCGGCCACCGGCCGGACGTAGAACACGCCCACATCCTCGCGGCGGAGGTGCCACTCGCGGTAGAGCGAGCGGACCGTCATGCGCCCGGGTTCCAGGCGCAGGCCGGTGCTGCCCGGCAGCAGCGCGACCAGCGCCGCCAGCGCGCATGCGCCGAACAGCAGGCCACAGCACCAGGCCAGCCACGGGTGCTGCGGCGCGATCAGCACCGCCACGGCGACGAACGCGGCGCCCATGGCGAACAGCGCCAGGTGTTTCCAGGGGGACGGCTTGAGGTGGATCGCGGGTGTCATGCCTTCACGACGGTCCTGGAGCGGCGGATGTGACGCGACCACGCGCCGGCCTTCAGCCCGCGATGTACGACAGCGCGAACGCCACCCACATCCCGACCACGAGCAGGAACCCGGTCACGAACGCGGCGAGCCGGTGGATGACGTTGTTGCAGGTGCAGTGGATCGCGCTGTGCACGATGCGCGAGGCCACGAACAGCCACGCCAGCGCCGGCAGCCAGCCCGGGACGTGCCCGGTGGCGATGGCGAGCGCGCAGAGCGCGTAGAAGACGACCGGGACCTCGAACAGGTTGGTGAAGTTGTCGGCCGCGCGGGTGTCCTCGAACCGCTGCGCACGCTGCCGGGAAAGCGCGATGGCCTGCGGCCCGAAGCGCTGCCGGCGCATCTCCGAGACGCGGACCGACACCATCCGCAGGCCGACCAGGAACCCCAGGACCACCAGCGTCGCGCATGCGGCGACCAGATGCTGCGCCGGACCCATCACCCCTCTCCGCCGGCCTGCGCCGGAACCGCCCGCGGACCGGACGGCATGCCGCGGAGGTTAGCCGCGCCCCCGTGAGCGCGGCAAGCGCTCCCCGGGACCGTTGCAGCCGCTCAGCCGACGCGCTCGAATCCGATCGCCGGGGACGGCTCCAGCCACGGCAGCAGCCAGTGGTCCACCAGCAGGAACGCGAACAGCGCCATCAGGTACACCACCGAGTACTGGAACACGCGCATGGCGTACAGCTCGTCCGGCGGGTCGAGCAGGCGCCACGCGTGCCACAGGAACACCAGCCCCAGCACCACGGCGCCGCCGAGGTAGAACAGGCCGCTCATGCCGATCACCACCGGGAACAGCGAGACCACGCACAGCAGCCCGGTGTAGAACAGGATCTGCCAGCGCGTGTACTGCACGCCGTGGGTCACCGGCAGCATCGGCACCAGTGCGCGCGCGTAGTCCTCGCGGCGGAAGATCGCCAGCGCCCAGAAGTGCGGCGGTGTCCACACGAAGATGATCAGCACCAGCAGCAGCGCGTGCGCCCAGTCCCAGCGGCCTGTCATGCCGGTGACCGCGGCCCAGCCGAGCAGCGGCGGCGCGGCGCCGGCGATGCCGCCGATGACGATGTTCTGCGGCGTGGCGCGCTTGAGGAAGCCGGTGTAGATGACCGCGTAACCGATCAGCGAGGCGAAGGTCAGCACCGCGGTGATCGTGTTCACCAGGGTCACCAGGATGACCATCGACAGCACGCCGAGGGCCAGCGCGAACACCAGCACCTGCACGGGCCGCAGCGCGCCGGTGGCCAGCGGGCGTTCCATGGTCCGCGTCATCACCCGGTCGATGTGCTGGTCGATCAGGTGGTTGATCGCCGCCGCGGAGGCGGAGGCCAGCCAGATCCCCAGCAGCCCGAACACCGTTTCCTTCGGCGGCGGCAGGCCGGGCACCGCGAGGAACATGCCGACGAGCGCGGTGAACACCAGCAGCGCGACCACGCGCGGCTTGGTCAGTTCCCAGTAGCGGGGGATGTCCCTGGCCAGCGACATGTGCGCCTCAGTCGGGCCGGCGCAGGCGCGCCAGCAACGTGACCAGCATGAACAGCAGCACCGCGGCGCCGCCGTTGTGCATCACCGCCACCGACAGCGGCAGCGACAGCTTGACATTGAAGATGCCCAGCAGCACCTGCACGCAGGCCATCAGCGCGATCGCCACCCCCCAGCCGCGGATGCCGGGCGTGTGCAGCAGGCGCCGCGCCAGCAGCAGCAGGTAGACGAAGGCGACCACGGCGAACAGCCGGTGCGCCATCTGGATGGCGATGCGCGAGGCGCCGTCGAGCACGCCGCCCTCGTAGTCCACGCCGATGCCGCGCCAGAGCACGAAGCCCTCGCGGAAGTCGGCCGGCGGCCACCACTGGCCCACGCACTTCGGGAAATCCATGTAGTGCGGCTCGGCGGTGGTCCACCCTCCCGCGCCGCAGGCCAGCGCCGCGTAGTTGGCGCTGACCCAGCCCCCCAGCGCGATCTGCACGCCGAGCACCGCGATGCCCGCGATCACCCAGCGCCGCAGCGCGCGCGCGTCGGCGAGCACGATCGGCAGCCAGGTCGCGCGCCACGCCATCCAGGTCAGCAGCGAGAACGTCAGCAGGCCGCCGAGCAGGTGGCCCATCACTACGACCGGCTTGAGCAGCAGGGTGACCGTCCACTTGCCGAGCAGGGCCTGGAACACCACCACCGCGAGCGTGAGCACCGCCGCGCGCGCGAGGTCCATGTTCGACCAGCGCAACGCGGCGAACAGCAGCATCGCCTCGCCCAGGGCCGCGCATGCAAACGCGGCCAGGGCCTTCCCGGACATGTAGAGCGGTATCGAGACGGCGACCAGCACGGACGCCGCGAGTACCTGCGCGATGCCGTACGGCCGCCTGCGCGCCGCGACCAGCGCCAGCACCAGGACCAGCACGCCGAGCGTCGCGGCGATGTGGCGGTGCACCTGCTCGCGCCAGGCCTTGTGCATGTCGTACGGGCGGATCGCGCTGGCGGCATGGCCGCTGGCCTCATGCGCCGCCTCCGGCCAGGTCGCGCGGCCGTAGCAGGTGGGCCAGTCCGGGCAACTCAGGCCGGCGTCGGACAGGCGCACGAACGCGCCGAACACGATCACGACGAAGGTCAGCGCCACCGCGAGCCAGGCGATGCGGTGGAAATGCCGGTAGACGTGCGGACGGGGGGATTCCATCTTCACCTCAGCTTGAGGAGCCGGGACATGTCCTCGCGCAGGTGCGCCGGGTCGAACCCGGGAGCGTAGCGCAGGACCACGAACCCGTAGGGATCGATGATGTAGACCGGGACGCCCGCGGGATCATCGACCCGCGGCAGCCCGGCGCGCAGTTCGGGATCGTCGCGCAACACGTGCCAGGAGGCGTTGCGCACCGCCCCGGCCGGTGGCTCGCCGATCCACAGCGTATGCACGCGCTCGCCGCGGTGCCCGAACAGCTGCCAGACCGTGTCGAGCGTGCGCGACAGATCGACGCAGGGCGCGTCGCAGCCGGGCGGCGGCGCCACCGCGATCCGCCAGATGCGATCAACCGGCGCCCAGGCGTATTCGCCGCCGTCCAGCAGGCGCGGCGTGACCCGGCGCAGGTCGCCGTACGGCTGCAGCAGCTCGCCGTGGTTGGTGTTGCCCGATGGCCGCCAGCCCGACAGCCGCAGCGTGGCGGCGACCAGCGCGGTGCCGAGGAAGACGACCATGATCAGCAGCAGCAACGCGCGGTTGCGGCTGCGTTCCTGCGGTGAAGGCGGGGTGTTCATCGACGCGGTTTCCGGAACGTGAGGACCAGTGCGGTGACCAGGACCGCAAGCGCCAGGCCGAACCACTGCACCGCATAGCCAAGGTGCTTCTCCGGCGGCAGCGTGTTCGGCAGGATGACATCGTCACGCACGTGGCCGAACGGCAGGTCAGGATCCGGCTTCAGCACGCGCGGCGCCAGTGCCGCAAGGCCCAGCGCCTCGCGCAGGCGCCCCATGTCCAGCGCGGTCACCAGCAGGGTGCCATCCGGCCTGGCGTCGACGGCCATGTCGCCGATGCCCCGCGACGGCGGCGGCGCCAGCAGGCCCCGGACCTCGACCTCGCCCTGCGGGTGGTCCACCGCGGGCAGGCTGCGGTCGCCGGGCAACGGCAGCCAGCCAAGCTCGACCAGCACCGGCGGCGCGCCGTCGGACAGGAACACGCGGTAGCCGCGCACGCCCGGGCGGCCGTCGCGCAGCTGGTTGTCGAGCACCACCGCCGGGCCGTCCGCGAAGCGCCCGGTCGCGGCCACCCGGTCATAGCCGCGGCCGGAGTCCAGCGCCTCGCGCAGCGCCTGCGGCGGCGCAGCGCGCACCGCGGCGGCCTCGTCCAGCATCGCCTGCTTCTGCGCCATCCGCCCGAGCTGCCAGCGCCCGAGCGAGCCGAACACGGCGACCAGCGCGGCGGCCAGCAGCCACCCGCCGACAAGCATCGCCCGACGGTTCACGCCCATCCCCTGTGCCGCCTGCGATAATGTGCCGATCCCCACACCGAACCGGAGCCCGCGATGAACGATTCCCTCAAGACCCTGCTCATCATCGCGTTCCTCCTGCTGATCATCTGGAACCTGGGCTCCGGCCTGTACTACATGCTGGTCGACAAGGGCCAGACCAAGCGCACCGTCAACGCCCTGACCCGCCGCATCGCCCTGTCCGTGCTGCTGATCCTGCTGGTGGTGGTGGCGATCCTGATGGGCTGGATCCAGCCCCACGGCATCATGGGCTGAGGCCCGTCCCCGGATTCGCAACCCCCGATTGGCCTGCAGGCGCGGCGGTTCCCCGCCGCGCCTGCCTGTTTGCACCATCCGTTCCGCCGGTCCCGGCGCCACGCGCCGGGACCGGCGGGGATCACATGACGTAGACGAACAGGAACAGGATCAGCCAGACCACGTCCACGAAGTGCCAGTACCAGGCCACCGCCTCGAACGCGAAGTGGTTCTCGCGGTTGAAGTGGCCCTTCACGCAACGCAGCCAGATCACGATCAGCATGATCGTGCCCAGGGTCACGTGGGCGCCGTGGAAGCCGGTCAGCATGTAGAAGGTCGAGCCGTAGATGCCCGAGCCGAGGGTCAGGTTCAGCTCGCTCCAGGCGTGCATGTATTCCTCGACCTGGAACACGAGGAAGGTGCAACCCAGCAGGATGGTCGCACCCAGCCAGAACACCAGCTGGCGGCGGTGCTCCGCCTTGAGCGCATGGTGGGCCAGGGTGATGGTCACGCCCGAGGCCAGCAGGATCAGGGTGTTGACCAGCGGCAGGCCCCACGCGGGGATGGTCTCGAACCATCCGCCGACGCCGCCGGGGCCGGCGCTCGGCCAGGCCGCGCTGTAGCCGTCCCACAGCAGGCTGTTGCTGCCACCCTTGGCGCCCTCGCCGCCCAGCCACGGCAGCGCGAACTTGCGGGCGTAGAACAGCGCGCCGAAGAACGCGCTGAAGAACATCACCTCGGAGAAGATGAACCAGACCATCCCCATCCGGAAGGAGCCGTCGACGCGCTTGTTGTAGTAGCCCGAGATCGACTCGAGCACCACGTCGGCGAACCACTTGAACAGGATCAGCGCGAGGCCGGCGAGGCCGACGAAGAACACCGTCCTGCCCCAGGACACCTCGTTGAACCAGGTCGCCAGTCCGACCATGGTCACGAACAGGAAGATCGAGGCGAACAGCGGCCAGCGGCTGCTGTGGGGCACGAAGTAGATGTTCGGATCTCGTGGATCTGCGTGGACCTGGGCCATGGGTATCCGTCCGGTATGCCTTGGTATCTCAGAGTGCCGCCAGCGAAGCGCCGGCCGAAGGATGGGGAGCGGCCTGGACCTGCGCCTGCGCGCGCTCGGTCAGGACGTCGTTCTTGAAGAAGGTATACGACAGGGTGATGGTTTTCACGTCGCGCGGCAGGGCCGGGTCGATGATGAAGCGCACCGGCATCTCGCGCTCCTCGCCCGCGTGCAGCGTCTGCGCGGTGAAGCAGAAGCACTCGGTCTTCAGGAAGTAGCCCGAGGCGCGCGCGGGCGCCACCGACGGGGTGGCGCTGCCCACGATCGGCCGGTCGGCCTCGTTGCGGGCGTGGTAGGTGGTCTCGTACGGCTCGCCGACCTTCACCCGCATCCGGGTTTCGCTCGGCCGGAACGACCACGGCAGCTTCGGGTTGACGCTGCCGTCGAACTCGACCGTCACCCAGCGTTCCTCGCCGCCGCTGCCGGCCGCGGCCACCCGGGCGTCGGCCGGGGCGCCGGACAGGCGGATGCCGAACACCTTCTCGCAGGCGATCCGGTACAGCGGCACCAGCGAGAAGGTGAACGCGAACGCACCCACCGACACCAGGGCCAGCCGCAGCAGTCCCTTCCTGCCCCCGCTCATCGCCCGATCACCCCGCTCAGGATGAACGCGACGTAGATCGCCACCGCGATCGCGCCCACAATGATCGCGGTCCGCACGGCGCCCTTGCGCCGGCGGGCCGCTTCCTCGGGGGACATGGGATCGGGATGGCGGGACATGGCGGCCGTCCGCCTCCTCAGTGGGTCACGTCGCCGTGCGCCAGGTCGCCCGGGCGGATGACCGGCGGCGTGGTGAAGGTGTGGTGCGGGGCCGGCGACGGCACCGTCCACTCCAGGCCCCTGGCGCCTTCCCACGGGCGGGCCGGCGCGGGCGCGCCCTTCTTCAGCGAGTGGAACAGGATGGCGAACATCATGAACGGCGTCAGGAACATGCCGAAGGCGCCGATCGAGCTCACCAGGTTCCAGTCCGCGAACACGACGTTGTAGTCCGGGATGCGGCGCGGCATGCCGGCCAGGCCGAGGAAGTGCTGCGGGAAGAACAGCAGGTTGACGAACACCACGCTCCACCAGAAGTGGAACTTGGCCCACTTCTCGTTGTACATGCGCCCGGTCCACTTCGGCCACCAGTAGTACACGGCGGCGATCAGCGAGAACAGCGCGCCGGGCACCAGCACGTAGTGGAAGTGGGCGACCACGAAGTAGGTGTCGTGGTACTGGAAGTCGGCCGGGACGATGCCGAGCATCAGGCCGGAGAAGCCGCCGATGGTGAACAGCACCACGAAGGCGATCGCCCACAGCATCGGCACCTCGAAGGTGATCGAGCCGCGCCACATCGTGGTGACCCAGTTGAACACCTTCACGCCGGTCGGCACCGCGATCAGCATCGTCGCGTACATGAAGTAGATCTCGCCGCCCAGGGGCATGCCCACGGTGAACATGTGGTGCGCCCAGACGATGAACGAGAGGAACGCGATCGCCGCGGTGGCGTAGACCATCGCCTGGTAGCCGAACAGCGGCTTACGGCTGAAGGTCGGGATGATCTCGCTGACCACGCCGAAGGCGGGCAGGATCATGATGTAGACCTCGGGGTGCCCGAAGAACCAGAAGATGTGCTGGAACATCACCGGGTCACCGCCGCCGGCGGCGTTGAAGAAGCTGGTGCCGAAGTACTTGTCGGTCAGCAGCATGGTCACCGCGCCGGCCAGCACCGGCATCACCGCGATCAACAGGAACGCCGTGATCAGCCAGGCCCAGCAGAAGATCGGCATCTTCAGCAGGTCGACGCCCGGCGCACGCATGTTGAGCACGGTGGCGATGACGTTGATCGCGCCCATGATCGAGCTGATGCCCATCATGTGCACGGCGAAGATGGCGAACGAGACGTTCGCGCCGCCCTGGATGGACAGCGGCGGGTACATGGTCCAGCCGCCGGCCGGCGCGCCGCCCGGCAGGAACAGTGTCAGCAGCAGCAGGATGAAGGCGAACGGCAGGATCCAGAAGGACCAGTTGTTCATGCGCGGCAGCGCCATGTCCGGCGCGCCGATCTGCAGCGGGATCATCCAGTTCGCCAGGCCCACGAAGGCCGGCATCACGCCGCCGAAAATCATGACCAGCGCGTGCAGCGTGGTCATCTGGTTGAAGAACTGCGGGTCGACGTGCTGCAGGCCCGGCTGCATCAGCTCGAGGCGGATGATTACGCTCATCGCCGCCCCGATGATGAACATCACGAAGGCGAACAGCAGGTACAGCGTGCCGATGTCCTTGTGGTTCGTGGAGAAGAACCAGCGTTCGATGAACGACTGCTTGTGGTCGTGATCGTGGTGATCGGCGGTTGCGGTATGCGTGGACATGGACTGTCGACCTCGGGAAAACGATCAGCCGGCCGGCGTTGCGGCGGCGGAAATGGTTTGCGCGGTGGCCTCGGCCTCCCCGGCCTCGCCTTCCTCCCCGCCGGCGGGGGCGACCGGCGCGGCGTTGCCTGCCTTGCGGGCCGCCAGCCAGGCATCGAACTCCTCACGCGGCACGGCCTTCACCACGATCGGCATGAAGCCGTGGTCCTTGCCGCACAGCTCGGCGCACTGGCCGCGGTAGACGCCAGGCTCCAGGATCTCGGTCCAGGCCTCGTTGACGATGCCCGGGATCGCGTCCTGTTTCCAGCCGAATGCCGGCACCCACCAGGAGTGGATCACGTCGTCGGCGGTGAGCACGAAGCGGATCTTGGTGTTGGTGGGCAGCACCAGCGGGTTGTCGACCTCGAGCAGGTAGTTCGGGTGCGCCTGCTCGATGTCCGCGCGGCCCAGGCTGCGGTCCTGGCGCAGGCGGTCGGACTCGCGGTCCAGACGGCTGGTGAACTCAACGCCCTCGCCCAGGTACTCGTACTTCCACATCCACTGGGCACCGGTGACCTTGACGGTCATCTCGGCCTCGCGGGTGTCGTAGATGGCGATCAGCTTGGCCGTGGCGGGGACCGCCATGACCACCAGCAGGATGATCGGGATGATGGTCCAGACCGTCTCCAGCTTCATGCTGTGGGTCAGGCTGGTGTCGGGCACCGCGCCCCTGGACTTGCGGAACTTGAACATGGCGTAGGCCATGGCGCCGAACACCACCAGGCCGATGCCGATGCACACCACCAGCGCGAGCATGTGCGCCTCGTAGGCGTTGTGGGACGTGGCGGTCACGCCCTTGCCCATGTTCAGCTGCCACCGCTGCGGGTCGGCCGCCTGCGCCAGCACGGCAGCCGGCATCGCCGCCAGTGCCGCCAACCCCCATCGCCAGAATCGCGCCTGCCTCATCTGCTGGACCCCAAAAAATCCTGTCGTGTGTCGCGGCCCGGCGACCGCGGGTCGGCCAGCACGCGGCTGGCCTTCAAACGCCGGAAAACGGAACGCGCACCCGTCCATACGGGGGCGCGTAAGCTAGCAGATGGTAGCCGTCCCGGGGGATGAGCGGCAAGTTGACATGGGCGTGGCCGCGCCCGAGGGCCCGCACTGTCGCGCCGCGGCGAACCTCCGGCGGCGGGAGGCTCTAGAATCCGCGCTCCCAGCAACAGACCCGTCCCCTTGCCGTGACCCTGCCCCTGCTTTCCGGGCTGCCGGCGCCTCCGCCGGCGCCGCGAGCCGCCATCACCGCGGCCTGGACCCTGGACGAGACCGCGCACGTGCGCGCCCTGCTGGCGCAGGCACGGCAGCCGGTCCCGGACTGGGGCGACGCCGACCGCGCCGCCATCCGCGCCACCGCCACCGATCTCGTCCGCCGGGTCCGCGCCCGCGCCAGGGACCAGAGCGCGATCGAGGCCTTCATGCGCCAGTACGACCTCGGCAGCGAGGAGGGCGTGTTGCTGATGTGCGTGGCCGAGGCGCTGCTGCGGATCCCCGACGAGGACACCGCCGACCGCCTGATCCGCGACAAGCTGGGCGAGGCCGACTGGAAGAGGCACCTGGGCAGGTCCGACTCGGTGCTGGTCAACGCCTCGACCTGGGGCCTGATGCTGACCGGGCGGCTGGTCGAGCTGGCCGACGAGACCCGGCGCGACGTGTACGGCGCGTTCAGGCGCCTGGTCGCCCGCGTCGGCGAGCCGGTGATCCGGCTGGCGGTGCGCCAGGCGATGCGGATCATGGGCCACCAGTTCGTCATGGGCCGGACCATCGGCGAGGCGCTGGCGCGCTCGCGCAAGGGCCCCAACGCGATGTTCCGCTACTCGTTCGACATGCTCGGCGAGGCGGCGCTGACCCGGCGCGACGCCGACCGCTACTTCCAGGCCTACCTCGACGCCATCGACGCGATCGGCGCCACCGGCCCGTTCGCCGACGAGATCACCGCGCCGTCGATCTCGGTCAAGCTCTCCGCGCTGCACCCGCGCTACGAGCACGCCAAGCGCGGGCGCGTGCTGGCCGAGCTGGCGCCGCGGCTGCTGCAGCTGGCGCGGCGCGCGAAGGACCACCGCATCGGGCTGACCGTGGACGCCGAGGAGGCCGACCGCCTGGAGCTGTCCCTGGACGTGATCGAGGCGGCGTGGAGCGATCCGTCGCTGGACGGCTGGAACGGCTTCGGCATCGTGGTCCAGGCCTACCAGAAGCGCGCGCCATTCGTGATCGACTGGATCGTCGACCTCGCCCGCCGCGGCGGGCGCCGGATCCCGGTGCGTCTGGTCAAGGGCGCGTACTGGGACTCGGAGATCAAGCGCGCGCAGGTGGACGGCCTGCCGACCTACCCGGTGTTCACGCGCAAGCCGAACACCGACGTCAGCTACCAGGCCAACGCGGTGAAGCTGCTGTCGAACACGGACGCGATCTACCCGATGTTCGCCACCCACAACGCGCAGACCATCGCCGCGATCCACCACATGGCCGGGCGGATCCTCGGCCCGCGCGCGCCGGGCGCGCCGCATCCGTACGAGTTCCAGAAGCTGCACGGCATGGGCGACGACCTCTACGCCGAGGTGGTGCCCGCCGACCGGCTCGACGTGCCCTGCCGCGTGTACGCGCCGGTGGGCTCGCACGAGGACCTGCTGCCGTACCTGGTGCGCCGCCTGCTCGAGAACGGCGCCAACACCAGCTTCGTCAACCGCATCAGCGACGAGGAGGTGTCGGTCGAGGACCTGGTCCGCGACCCGGTCGAGACCGTCCCGGCCTTCGACCCCATCCCGCATCCCCGCATCCCGCTGCCGGTCGACCTGTACCGCAGCCAGGGCCACGACAGGAAGAACTCCATGGGCATCAACCTCGCCAACGACGATCAGCTGCGCGAGCTGGCCGCGCAGGTCAACGCCGCCGCCACCGGCGACTGGCACGCCGGGCCGCTGGTCCCGGGCGCGGCCGTCACCGGCCCGGAAATCCCGGTGACCAACCCGGCGGACCGGCGCCAGCGCGTGGGCAGCTGGCGCGCGGCCGACGGGGCCGTGGTCGAGCAGGCCCTGCGCAACGCGGTGGCGGCGCAGCCGGGCTGGGACGCCACGCCCGCCGCCTCGCGCGCGGCGATCCTCGAGCATGCCGCCGACCTGCTCGAGCAGCGCATGCCGCAGTTCATCGCGCTGTGCACTCGCGAGGCCGGCAAGACCATCGCCGACGGCGTGGCCGAGGTGCGCGAGGCGGTGGACTTTCTGCGCTACTACGCCGCGCAGGCGCGCCGCGACTTCCAGCCGCAGCCCCTGCCCGGCCCGACCGGCGAGACCAACGCCCTGCAGCTGTGCGGACGCGGCGTGTTCGTCTGCATCAGCCCGTGGAACTTCCCGCTGGCCATCTTCACCGGCCAGGTCGCCGCTGCGCTGGCCGCCGGCAACAGCGTGATCGCCAAGCCGGCCGAGCAGACCACCCTCACCGGCTGGTACGCGGTGAAGCTGCTGCACGAGGCCGGCATCCCCGGGGACGTGCTGCAGTTCGTGCCGGGCGACGGCGCCACGGTTGGCGCCGCGCTGACCCGCGACCCGCGCGTGGCCGGCGTGGCCTTCACCGGCTCCACCGAGACCGCGCGCGCGATCAACCGCGCGCTGGCCGCACGCGACGCGGCGATCGCCGTGCTGATCGCCGAGACCGGCGGCCAGAACGCGCTGATCGCCGACTCCTCGGCGCTGCCCGAGCAACTGGTCAAGGACGTGCTGGCCTCCGCCTTCACCTCGGCGGGCCAGCGCTGCTCGGCCGCGCGCGTGCTGTTCGTGCAGGAGGACATCGCCGACAAGGTGATCACCATGCTCGCCGGCGCGATGGACGAACTGGTGGTCGGCGACCCGGCGCAACTGTCCACCGACGTCGGCCCGGTGATCGACGAGGATGCCCGCCGCATGCTCGAGGAGCACGCCGCGCGCATGGATGCCAGCGCGCGCCCGATCGCGCGGGCCGGTCTCGGCCCGGGCACGGAACACGGCACCTTCTTCGCGCCGCGGGCCTGGGAGCTGCAGTCGCTGTCGGAACTGACCCGCGAGGTCTTCGGCCCGGCGCTGCACGTGATCCGCTGGAAGTCGGACCAGCTCGACGCCGTGGTGGACGCGGTCAACGCCACCGGCTACGGCCTGACCCTCGGCATCCACTCGCGCATCGACGGGACCGTGGACCGGATCGTGCGCCGCGCGAAGGTGGGCAACATCTACGTCAACCGCAACCAGATCGGCGCGGTGGTCGGCGTGCAGCCGTTTGGCGGCCAGGGCCTGTCGGGCACCGGCCCGAAGGCGGGGGGCCCGCACTATCTGCTGCGCTTCGCCACGGAGAAGACGGTGACCATCAACACCACCGCCGCCGGCGGCAACGCCAGCCTGCTGACCCTCGGCGACTGAGCGGAAGCCCGGCGCCATCGCGGGAAGGCGCAACAGCAGGAAAGGCCCCGCCTGGGCGGGGCCTTTCCTGTTTTCCGGGACGCGAAGGACGCTTCCCGGGACGGTCAGAACTTGTAGTTGACCGAGGCCGCGAGGATGTCGCCGCGCACGTCGTACGAACCGCGGATCCGGTTGGCCGTGGCCGACGTCGTGTCGATGTGCGAGTCCTTCACGAACAGGTGGGTGAAGCCGACGTTGTATTCGAGCTTCTCGCTCGGGGTCCAGGTCACGCCCAGCGACAGCCACTTGCGGGTCTGGTCCGGGACGCGCACGTCGCGGTGCTGGTACGAGGTCGGGGTCTCGTCGTAGGCCAGGCCGCCACGCAGGGTCACCTTGTCGCTGAGGCGGTACTCGGCGCCGATCGAGCCGAAGGTCGAGTCGTCGTAGCCGAACTCCAGCACGCTGTCGTCCTGGTTGGAGTCGAAGTCGATCGTCACGCTGTCGAAGGCCGGGGCCCACGCGGTGCGCGACAGGTCGGCCATCACCGTCCAGCGGTCGTTGACCTTGTGGGTGAGGCTGAAGGTCAGCGTCGCCGGCAGCTCGACGGTGGCGCGGCCGGTGGTGTCCACGAACCAGCCCGGACGGACCTGGGCCAGCACCGCGGCGGCGTTCGACGGCACGTCGAAGTACGCCTTGCCGTTGTCGATGTCGTGCTTGGTCTTCGAGCGGTAGGCGATGCCGATGTGGGTGTTCTCGGTCGGGCTCAGCAGGGTGCCGATGGTGAAGCCGACGCGGTTGTTGGAGCCCTCGATGGTGGCGAAGCCGTCGGCGTTGCCCGGGCGGAAGCCGAGCGCGGCGGCGCCGCCGGTGTACAGGATGGTGCCGAAGTCGATGGCGTTGGTCAGCTCGATGCTCAGGTGCTGCACGAACACGCCGGCGCCGAACGAGACGTACGGGTTGACGTCGTAGGAGAACGCGAAGTTGAGGTCGATCGCCTTCAGGTCGGTCTTGACGCCGTTGTAGCGGCCGATCCAGTCGCGGTCGTACTCGGTCACGAAGCCGAACGGGGCGGTCAGCGACATGCCGAAGTGCGCCTTCTCGCCGATCGGGGTGTGGAAGTAGGCCGCCGGGACCGGCACGGTGGCGCCGGCGTCACCGCCGTTGCCGCCACTGATCTGGCCGCCGAGGCCGCCGAGGTAATCAGCACGCCCCTCGAACTTGGCGCTGAAGTTGATCAGGCTCAGGTCGGCCTGGAACTGGCGGCCGTCAAGGCCGCGCATGGCCGCCGGGTTGGTGGCGACGACCGAAGCGTCGCCCGGGGCGCTGATCGAGCCGGCGAAGGCACGGCCGAGGCCCTTGGCGCTGTTTTCCTTCAACTGGAAGGCGGCGGCATGGGCCTGGGAAGCGAACGCCAGGGAGCCGGCGATGCCGAGCGCCAGGGCGGTGATGGAGTTGCGGGGGCTGATTCGCATCTGAAAGGTCTCTCCGGTGACTTGTTATTTCGGTGTCGCGTCGCGGTCGGTCCCCGGAGGGGTCCGTCGTCGGCAGTCCCTCCCACGCACGACGCCGCGGCACTATACCGTACCGGGGCGTGTGGTAAACGTGCGGAACGGCACGGCCTGCCGCCGCCCCCTCCTCCCGGAAGCCCCGGACGCGTTAAGGTGTCGGCCGCATGTTCGTCCCGATCCCGATACGCCAGCGCCCGGTGATCCGCTGGGCGACGCCGGTGCTGGTCACGCTGCTGTGGCTGGCCTGGATGTGGACGGCCACCCGTCCCGACGACTCCCGCGCCCAACTGCTGCTCGAGTGGGGCGCGCTGGCCGGCAACCCGGGCATCGCCGGCCCGCGCGGCTGGCTGGACCCGGGGCACTGGCTGCGCCTGTTCAGCGCGCTGTTCCTGCACGCCGACTGGGCCCACCTGCTCGGCAACCTCGCGTTCCTGCTGATCTTCGGCCTGCCCGGGGAACGGATGATGGGGGCCTGGCGGCTGCTGGTGCTGTTCTTCCTGGGCGGCGCCTTCGCCAACCTGTTCACAGTGCTGGTGATCGGCGCGCCCGACCGGCTCGTGATCGGGGCCAGCGGCGCGGTCTCGGCGCTGATCGGCGCCTACCTGGCGCTGTTCCCGCAGGCGCGCCTGGGCGTGGTGGTGCCGCTGGGGCTGTTCCTGGAGTTCGTGCGCGCACCGGCCTCCCTGCTGATCGGCGTGTGGGCGGTGCTGCAGGTGGTGTTCGCCTACATCGGCCCGGCCTATGGCACCGTGGCCTGGGCCGCGCACGTGGCCGGCTTCGTGTTCGGCGTGGCGTTCGCGCTGCTGTCGCGGCAGGCCATCGCGCGGCGCCTGCGCCGCTTGAAAGGCTATTGAGCCGTCCGCATTTTCCCCGCCGGTCGCGCCCCGGGAGGGCGCTAGAATCGCACCCATGGCCAAGACGCTCTACAAGGTCACCTTCCTGAGCCACGGCAAGGTCTACGAGCTGTACGCCCGCCGGGTGGACAGCGGGCGCCTGTGGGGGTTCCTCGAGGTCGCCGACCTGGTGTTCGACGTGCACGAGGGGATCGTGGTCGATCCCACCGAGGAGCGCCTGCGCGACGAGTTCGGCAGCACCCGCGTGCTGCACCTGCCGATGCAGCTGGTGCTGCGGGTGGAGGAGGTCGAGAAGAAGGGCCAGTCCGCGATCCGCGACGCGGAGTCCGGCGAAAAGGTCGTCACCCCGTTCCCGCTGCCGGCCAAGCCGCGCTGACCGGAAAGACGCCCATGCGCCCCGCCCGCGCCGCCAGCCTCCTGCCGGTTCCCTGACGGACGGGAGGCGCGGGAATGGCCCTGTCCCTGCCCCCGGTCCTGCTGGTCGCGCTCGGCGGCGCCGCGGGTTCGTCCGCCCGCTATCTGGTCTCGGCATGGTGCGCGCAGGCCGCGGGCACGCAGCGGTTCCCGCTCGGCACCTTCGTGGTCAACGTGCTCGGCTGCCTGCTTGCGGGGGTGCTCGCCGGCTGCGCCGGGCGCCTGCCCTGGCCCGACGCCGGCACCCGCCTGCTGCTGATGACCGGCCTGCTCGGCGGTTTCACCACCTTTTCCGCGTTCGGCCTGGAAACCGCGCAGCTGCTGCGCCGTGGCGACTGGTGGCTGGCGTGCGGCTACGCCGGCGGCAGCCTCGTGCTGGGCGTGGCCGCGGTGCTGGCCGGGCTGTGGCTGTCGGGCGCCCCCGGCGGCGGACGCGGCTGGGCGGGGTGAAGTTCAGCGGCGGTCCGGCTGCCGTGCCGCCGCGACCTGCTTCTTCAGCTCCGAAAGCGCGGCCTGGATCGGGCCATCCCCGGGCAGGACGTCACCCGGCCGTGCCTCCCCCTCCCCGCCTTCGCCCTGCAGGTGCCCCGGCAGCACCGCCTCGGCGACCGTCGCCGGCCGTGCATCGCCATCCTCCGGTGCCAGCACCACGTCCGGATCGATGCCGCGCGCCTGGATCGACTTGCCACTGGGCGTGTAGTAGCGCGCGGTGGTCAGCTTGATCGAATCGCCGTTGCCCAGCGGCAGCACGGTCTGTACAGACCCCTTGCCGAAGGTGCGGCTGCCGACCAGGCGCGCGCGGCCGTTGTCCTGCAGCGCGGCGGCCAGCACCTCGGAGGCGCTGGCCGAGCCGGCATCCACGATCACCACGACCGGCGCGCCGTGCATCAGGTCGCCGGCGGTGGCCTTGAACTCGGTGTCGTTGACCCGCGAACGCCCGCGGGTACTGACGATGTTGCCGGACTCGAGCAGGTCGTCGGCGACCTGTACCGCGGCGGTCAGCAGCCCGCCCGGATTGCTGCGCAGGTCGATGACCAGTCCCCTGAGCCGGCCGCCGGCCTCCTCGTGCAGGCGCGCCAGCGTCTTCTCGAACTCGGCCGCGGTGTCCACCTGGAACGCGGCGATGCGGACGTAGCCGTGGCCCGGCTCCAGCATCCGCCCGCGCACGCTGGCGATGCGGATGGTCTCGCGCTGCACGGTGATCTCGAGCGGCGCGGGCTCGCCCTCGCGCTGCACGGTCAGCACGACGCTGGTGCCCGGCGGCCCGCGCAACGGGCCCCTGCCCTCGTGGTCGGCCGGGGTCAGCGCGCGGCCATCCACCGCGATGATGGTGTCGCCCGCGCGGATGCCGGCCTTCTGCGCCGGCGTGCCGTCGATGGGAGAAATCACCCGGATCCTCCCGTCCGGCAGTTCCATCACCTCGACGCCGATGCCGTCGTAGGCGCCGGTGGCGTCCTCCTCGAATTCCTCGGCGTCCGCCCTGCCGAGGTAGGCGCTGTGCGGGTCGAGGTCGAGCAGCAGGCCGCGGATCGCCGAATCCATCAGCTTGCGGTCGTCCACCGGGTCGACGTAGCCCTCGCGGATGGCGTTGAACACCGCGACGTAGCGGCGGATCTCCTCCAGCGGCACGCGGGTGTAGGCACTGCCGACCGCGTCCGGGTCGTCGCTGGGCGCGACCGCGCGCGCCTCCTCGCGCCCATCCGCCGCGGGCGCCTGCTCCTCCGGTTCCGCGGCCCGGGCATCGTCCGCGCCGGCGGCGGCCCCCGCCCCGTCCTGCCGCGTTTCCTGCGCGAACGCGCCGGGCACGGCGAGCGCCAGCGGGAGCGCGAGGGCAAGCGGAAGCAGGCGGATGCGCATCGGACGGGACTCCTGGGTCGGGAACGGACGCCACCGTCGGACCGCGGAACGGCGCGACGGTTCGCCCATTATGGTGAACGGAACGCAAATCCCGTGAACGGCGGTCAGCGTTTCTGCAGCCAGGTGGCGGGATTCACCGGCCGGCCGTCACGGCGCAGCTCGAAATACAGCGCGGACCGCCCCTGCCCGCCGGAATTGCCGACGCTGGCGATGACATCGCCGCGCGAGACCCGGTCTCCCACCTTCTTCAGCAGGGCCTCGTTGTGGCCGTACAGGCTCATGTAGCCGTTGCCGTGGTCGATGATCAGGATCAGGCCGTACCCGGTCATCCATTCGGCGAACACCACGGTGCCGTCGGCCACCGCACGCACCGGCGTGCCCGCCGCAGCGGCGATCAGGACGCCATTGCTGCTGCGCCCGTCCGGCAGCCGCGCGCCGAACGGGGTCAGCAGCGTGCCCGGGAGCGGCCAGCCGAGCCCCCCGACCTGCAGCGCCGGCGCGGAGGCCGTGGCCCGCGCGCCGCCTCCGCCCTGCCGCCGCGGCGTCCCTGTGCCGTTCGCCCGGGCTGCCTCGGCCCGGCGCGAGGCTTCCGCCCGGCGCGCCGCCTCGCGCAGCCGCGCCAGCAGTCGCTCGAGCGACTGCGCATCGCGGCCCAGCGCCTTCTCGCGTTCGCTGCGGTCGCGGTAGCGCTGCTCCAGCTGCGCCACCATGGCGTTGCGTGCACGCCGTTCCCGCTCCAGTTCGGCATGGCGGGCACGCAGGGATTCCCGTGCGGCCGCCAGTTCCTCCTGCCGGGCCGCGATCTCGCGCTCCACCTCCGCCAGCTCCGCCAGCTCCGCGCGCAACGCGGCGATGCGCGCGGCACGATGGCGCTGCAGGTAGCCGTGGTAGGCCAGGGTGCGCGCGCCCTCGGCCACGTCGTCCTGCGACAGCAGCAGCTTCAATGGCGCGTTCCCGCCGAGCATGTAGCTGGCACGCAGCAGCGCGCGCAGTTCCCCGCGCTGCGTTTCCATGGCCTTTGCCAGCCCGTCGCGACGCTGCCGCAGTTGCGCCAGCTCCGCGTCCTGGCGCCCGATCCCGGCCTCGAGCTCGCGCAACCGGCGGGCGACGCGCGCGACCTGCTCGTCGCTCTGGCGCAGCGCACGCACGGCCTCGCCACGCTGTCCCTCCAGGCGCCGCCGCTCGCTGGCGACCTCGCGCAGCTCCTTGCGCACGCGTTCGAGCCGGCGCTCGGCCTCGCGCGGGTCCTGCTGCGCCGCCGCCGGCAGCGCGCAGGCCAGCACGACGGCCAGCAGTGCCGCCGTCCGGCGCTCCGGCCGGCCCGGACCCGGCCTCATTCCCCGGCAGCCGGCCGACGGCGGCGGCCGGCCCCCTTGCCCGCGGGGTCGCGGCCGCCGCGATGCCCGTCGTGGACCGGGAGGACCACCGGCTGCGGCCGCCCCTGCGGAACGGATGCTGCGTTCGACACGACGATGGGCCCAGTGACGACTGACAGGTGCGATTGTAGCCGGGGCGGGGCAACCTAGCCCCGGACCATGGCAGCATGGCGTCCACATCCACCACGAGGCAATCCATGTCCCGCATCGTCCCCGCCATCGTCCTGTCGCTGCTGCTGGCCGGCGCGCCCGCGTCCGCGGACGAAGGCATCCGCAAGGTCAATGGCAGCATCACTGCAGAGGCCGGGCGGAGCTACGGCGACCTGGTCACGGTCAACGGCAGCATCCGCATCGGCGATCGAACCCGCGCCGGCAACGCCGAGACCGTCAACGGCAGCATCCGCGCCGGCACCGACGTCGAGACAGGTTCGCTCGAAACCGTCAACGGCAGCATCCGCGTCGGACCCGGTTCCCGCATCAACGGCCACATCGAGACCGTCAACGGCAGCATCTTCGTCGACCGTGGCGGCACCATCAACGGCAATGTCTCGACCGTGAACGGCGCGATCGGGCTGGTGGACACCGACCTGTCCGGCAACATCGAGACCACTTCGGGCGACATCACCATCGGCATCGGCTCCCACGTCATCGGCAACGTCCGGGTCAACAAGCCCTCGTCGGGCTGGCTGCCGATCGTGATCAACGGCAACCGGCGCAAGCCACGGATCGTGGTCGGCCCCAACGCCGTGGTCGACGGGGAACTGGTGTTCGAGCGCGAGGTCACCCTGTACGTCCACGAGACCGCGCGCATCGGCAAGGTCACCGGCGCCGAGCCGGTGCGTTTCTCCACCCCCCGCGCCCCCCGCGGGGACGACTGACCCGCACCCGCCCGCCGTGGCCGCCGCCGTGGCCGCCGGCGGGCGCGTAGAATCCGAATTTCCGTTCGATCCTGGAGTCCGGAATGCGTTCCTCCCTGCTGATCCTCTGCGCCGGCGCCCTGCTGCTGGCCGCCTGCAACCGCGAACAACCCTCGCCGGATGCCGCCTCCGGCCAGGCTTCGGCCGGCCACGCCTTCAAGGGCGACATCGACGCCGCCGATTTCCATGAGCTGGTGGCGACCCTGGCCTCGGACGAGTTCGAAGGCCGCGCGCCCGGCTCGCCCGGCGAGGAGAAAACCGTCGAGTACATCAGGGCGCAGTTCGAGCGCCTGGGCCTGTCGCCCGGCGGCGACAACGACACCTTCTTCCAGACCGTGCCGATGATCGAAACCACCGCGGACGAGTCCACCGTCCTGCGGATCGACAGCAACGGCAACGCGCGCGAGCTGAAGTTCGGCACCGAAATGGTGGTCGGCACGCGCACCGGCCAGCCGGAGGTCAGCATCCGGGACAGCGAGCTGGTGTTCGTCGGCTACGGCGTCAACGCGCCGGAACGGGGTTGGAACGACTATGCCGGCCTCGACGTGAAGGGCAAGACCGTGGTCATCCTGGTCAACGACCCGGGCTTCCACGTCAAGGACGAGAGCCTGTTCGAAGGCAACCGGATGACCTACTACGGCCGCTGGACCTACAAGTTCGAGGAGGCCGCGCGCCAGGGCGCCGCCGCCGCGCTCATCATCCACGACACCGACGGCGCCTCCTACGGCTGGGAGGTGGTCCGCAACTCGTGGACCGGCGCGCAGTTCGACCTGCGCCCCGAGGATGACCCCGAACCGCGCATCCCGGTGCAGGGCTGGATCACCGGCGACGTCGCGCGCCAGCTGTTCGCCGACTCCGGGCTCGACCTGGACGAGATGTACAAGGCCGCCAGCCGCCCCGGTTTCAAGCCGGTGCCGCTGAAGGCGAAGATGTCGGTGGACCTGCGCAGCACCATCGCCGAGAAGTCCTCACGCAACGTGATCGGCTACCTGCCTGGCAGCGAGCGCCCGGACGAGACCATCATCTACATGGCGCACTGGGACCACCTCGGCAAGCACGAGGGCCATGACCCCGCCAATGGCGTGGACCGCATCTACAACGGCGCGGTGGACAACGCCACCGGCGTGGCCGCCATCATCGAGATCGCGGAGAAGTTCGCCTCCGGCCCGCGCCCGGCGCGTTCGGTGGTGTTCCTCGCGGTCACGCTCGAGGAATCCGGCCTGCTCGGCTCGAAGTACTACGTCGCCCAGCCCTCGTTCCCGCTGGAGAAAACCGTCGCCGTGATCAACTTCGACGCTCTGAGCGTCGGCGGCCGCTCGCGCGACATCATGATCACCGGCAAGGGCAGCTCGGAGCTCGAGGACCTGCTGAAGATCCACGCCGACGCGCAGGGCCGCGTCCTGGTCGAGGAAGACAACCCGGCCGGCGGCTACTACTTCCGCTCCGACCACTTCAACTTCGCCAAGGCCGGCGTGCCGGCGCTGTACGCCAAGGCCGGCAACGACCTGGTGGACGGCGGTGTCGAGGCCGGCAATGCCGCCCGGGCGGAGTACGCCAGGCGCTACCACCAGCCGAGCGACGAGATCCATGACGGCTGGAAGCTCGACGGCATCGTCGAGGACCTGGAAGCCCTGTACGGCGTCGGCAACGACCTGGCCAACGGCGATGCCTGGCCGAACTGGTACGAGGGCAACCCGTTCAAGGCCGCGCGCGACGCCCAGCGCGCCGCCGTGCAGTAAAGCCGGCTTTTCCGCCACGCTGCGTGGAAGAACGGCGCCGCAAGGCGCCGTTCTTTTTTTGCGTGGCGCCACCTCCGCCCGTCGCCCCGGGGTTTCCCCATCCCGCCCGCATGACCAGCCTCCCGTTCACGGGAGGAGGATGGGAGGGGGACACGCCATGCTCCACGCCAATCCATGTGGCGCGGCGTCCCGCACCCGTCCCGCCCCGGGCCGGGGAAGGCGCCGCATGGGCGCGGCGCACCGGGCGTCCGGACGGGCCGCGCGGCCGCCACGCGGGCGGATCCACCCCCACCCTGCATGCGCGGCGGGTGCTGGAAGGAACAGGATCCCGTCCCCATCGGCAACGCGTGCCCGCCTGGTCTACTGTTACGGTCCCTTCCACTCCCGGAGACCCGCCATGACCCTCGCCACCGCCTACTGGTGCGTGCTGATCGCCGCGCTGCTGCCGTATGTCTGGGTGGTCTTCGCCAAGGCCGGCGCACCCGGCTACGCCAACCGCAACCCACGTGCCTGGATCGCCAGCCAGCAGGACAACGACCGTATCCAGCGCGCGTACGCCGCCCACCTCAACGCGTTCGAGGCCTTCGCCCCGTTCGCCGCGGGCGTGTTGCTGGCGCAGCTGGCCGGCGTGGACCATGGCCGCATCGCCCTGCTCTCGGTGCTGTTCGTGGCCGCGCGCGTGCTGCACGGCCTCTTCTACCTGGCCAACGTGCCACTCGCCCGCAGCGCGACATGGGGCGCCGGTTTCCTCTGCGTGCTGGCACTGCTGGTGCAGGCGGCGCTGCACGCCGCCACCTGACGGCTCAGCCCGCCATCGCCCACAGCGCGAGCGCGTTGTTGCCCGCGTGCACGAGGACCGGCGCCCACAGGCTGCCGGTCCGGCGGTACAGCCACGCCGGTGCCACCGCCATCACGAAGCAGAAACCCCGCAGCAGCCCGGCGATCGGCCATGCCGACCGCGTCGTCCCGGGGAGTTCGTGGAGCGAGGCGAACACGGCCCCGGTGACGGTGGCGTCTGCGCCAGCAGGGTGCTGACGGGCTGCGCGTTGGACGGCTCGATCCCGGGCGCCAGCCGTTCGTCGAGCCAGTCGAGCGCGGCGGACAAGGCCAGCACCGCGGCCAGCGTGACCGCCACCCGCCACCAGGTCCGCCCCTGCACCGCGTTCGCCCGCGCGACCTGGCCGCGCGTCACCGGGCGGCGGCAGGCATGGCCATGGTGCCCGCCGCCAGCACGCCGGCGGAAGCCATCGCGATCACGCCCAGGGCCATCGCCGCGAGGAAGATCGCGGCCGCGGGCAGCAGGTCGGGCAGGAACCCGCCCGGCACGCGCCAGGCCGGCACCCGCCCGGGGTGCATGCACCCCGGGCGCGGGTCCGTGCATCAGGGCAGGCCTTCAGGCCGCCTTGAGCCGCACCCGCGCGAAGTTGCGCTTGCCAACCTGGAGCACGCCCTCGAAGCCGGGCGCGAAGGTCATGCCGGGATCCTCGACCACCACGCCGTCCACCCTCACCGCGCGCTCCTTCAGCTTGCGGTTGGCCTCGGAGTTGGACGGGGTGATGCCGGCGGCGGTCAGCAGCGCGGCGATGCGGATGCCCTCGGCGGGGATGGCCACCTCCTGCAGCGGCAGCAGCGAGGTGTCGCCCCGGCCGGTGACCGCGGCGTGCCAGCCGGCGATGGCCTGCTCGGCCGCGGCCGCACCGTGGAAGCGCGCGGCCAGCTCGCGCGCCAGGCGCAGCTTGACGTCGCGCGGGTTGAGGCCGGCGGCCACCTCCTCGCGCAGCCTGCGCGCCTCGGCGGCGGTGATCTCGAAGCTGAGCAGCTCGATCCACTTCCACATCAGCTCGTCGCCGATCCTCATCGTCTTGTTGACGATGTCGATCGCCGGCTCGGTGATGCCGATGTAGTTGCCCAGCGACTTGCTCATCTTGTGCACGCCGTCCAGGCCTTCCAGCAGCGGCATGGTCAGCACGATCTGCGGCGGCTGGCCGAAGTGCTCCTGCAGGCCGCGGCCCATGAGCAGGTTGAACTTCTGGTCGGTGCCGCCCAGCTCCACGTCGGCCTGCAGCGCCACCGAGTCGTAGCCCTGCACCAGCGGGTAGAGGAACTCGTGGATGGCGATGGACTGCTGCGCGGCGAAGCGCTTGGCGAAGTCGTCGCGCTCGAGCATGCGCGCCACGGTGTGCTGGCCGGCCAGGCGGATCATGTCCGCCGCGCTCATCTTCCCGAACCACTCGCTGTTGAAGCGCACCTCGGTGCGCCCGCGGTCCAGCACCTTGAACACCTGCTCGGCGTAGGTCTCGGCGTTGGCCAGCACCTCCTCGCGGGTGAGCGGCTTGCGGGTGGCGCTCTTGCCGGTCGGGTCGCCGATCATCCCGGTGAAGTCGCCGATCAGGAAGATCACCTGGTGCCCCAGGTCCTGGAACTGCCGCATCTTGTTCAGCAGCACCGTATGGCCCAGGTGCAGGTCCGGCGCGGTCGGGTCGAAGCCGGCCTTGACCCGGAGCGGGCGGCCGGAAGCCAGGCGCTCCTGCAGTTCCTCCAGCTTGAGGATCTCGTCGGCGCCGCGGGCGATCAGTTCGAGTGCGTCGGAAACGGAAGCGGTCACGGGCATGTCGGGACGGGGGCGGGGACGGGCACGGCAGGAATGTGATCCCCGCCGCGGGAAGGATTAAATTAGCGTTAAACGTGGCTGTTCAAAAAAATCCAGCCGGCTCAAGGATTTGACGCAGCTAGTTCACGTGCTTATGGTAGCGCCCCAACGCGTCCATCACGCCGTCCCCCATTCCGATGACACAACCCGCCGATCTGCCGAAGGACCGGCCAGGAAACCTCCTTGTCCGCCTTGGCAACCTGCGGGCTGCCGCGCAGAACATCGCCAACGAACGGGCCTCCGGCGAATCGGCCGATGACGCGGGGCGCCGGGGGGCTTTCCGCTGGACGCGCCGGGACTGGGCCCACGCCAGCCTGCTGGCCACCCTCGTCGCGCTGGTGGCGGCGCTGGTGCCGGGCTTCTCCAACACCATGCAGGGCCTGGCCAGCGGATCCCGCACGCCGCTGGTCACGATGTCGCTGCCGCTGCCGCCGCTGCCGACCCTGTCGCGGCAGCAGGCCCTCGCCGACACCTGGCACCTGGTCACCGTGCAGCCGGGGCAGACCCTCGGCGCGATCTTCGAGAAGCTCGGCATCCCGGCCGCGGACCTGCAGCGCGTGCTCAAGGCCTCGAAGGACCACCAGCTGCTCACCCGGCTGAGGCCCGGCGCGATGCTCGGTTTCGAGCAGGCTCCCGACGGCCGCCTGCTCGGCTTCCGTTACGACCGCAACGACAGCCAGCGGATCGAGCTGCGGGTGCAGGACGAGGAGATCGTCGAGAAGGTGATCGAGCGCCCGATCGAGGTCCGCACCGCGGTCATCAGCGGCAAGGTCGGCAAGTCGCTGTTCCATTCCGCGCGCAAGCTCGGGCTGAGTCCTTCCACCATCAACTCGCTCACCGACGACATCTTCAAGTACGACATCGACTTCTCGCGCGACGTGACCGCCAGCGACCGCTTCAGCGTGGTGGTCGAGCAGCGCTGGCGCGAGGGCGAGCTGATCGGCACCGGCCCGGTCACCGCCGCGGTGTTCACCGCCAAGGGCAAGCCCTTCACCGCCGTCAGGTTCGAGCGCAACGGCAAGGCCGAGTACTTCACCGCCGACGGCCGCCCGCTGAAGCGCAGCTTCATCCGCAGCCCGATCCAGTACGCGCGCCTGAGCTCCAGCTTCGGTGCGCGCCGCCACCCGGTCCTCGGCACCATGCGCATGCACAAGGGCGTCGACTACGCCGCGCGCCACGGCACGCCGATCATGGCCGCCGGCGACGCGCGCGTGGTCTCCGCCGGCTGGCAGAACGGTTACGGCAACGCGGTGGTCCTCGACCACGGCCGCGGCTACACCACGCTCTACGCGCACATGTCGCGGATCGCGGTCAAGCGCGGCCAGCGCGTGTCACAGGGCCAGGTGATCGGCTACGTCGGCTCCACCGGCCTGGCCACCGGCCCGCACCTGCACTACGAGTTCCGCATCAATGGCGTGCACCGCAACCCGCTGCAGCACACCATGCCGCCACCGGAACCGCTGACCGGCGCGCAGCTGGCCGAGTTCCGCAGGCAGACCGCCCCGGCGCTGCAGCGCATCCGCGAGGTCGAGGAAATCCTCTACGCCGAGGTGCCGGCCAAGCCTTCGTCCGGGGACCCGAAGGTGGCCGCCACCGGCGCCACCGGCGGCGCCGGCAAGCGCGGCTGAACACCCGCCCTGCCCCGGTGCCCGTAGAATCGCGGGCATGTCGGATCTCTTCCTCGGCCTGATCTCCGGCACCAGCGCCGACGGCATCGATGCCGCGCTGGTCCGCTTCGACGACGGTGGACGCCACGCCAGCCTGGCGTTCGGCCGCACCTATCCCTGGGACGAAAAGCTGCGTGCGCGGCTGGTGGAACTCGGACAGCACGCGGCGAAGCTGGACCTGGACGAGATCGGCGAGCTCGACGTGCGTATCGCGCGCGCGTTCGCCAACGCCGCGCTGCAGGCGCTGGCCGACAGTGGCACCCGCGCGGGCCAGGTCGCCGCCATCGGCTCGCACGGGCAGACCCTGCGCCACCGCCCGCACGGCCCGTACCCGTTCACCATGCAGCTCGGCGACCCGTCCACCATCGCCGAGCACACCGGCATCCGCGTGGTCGCCGACTTCCGCCGCCGCGACGTCGCCGCGGGCGGACACGGCGCGCCCCTGCTGCCGGGCCTGCATGCCGCACTGCTGCATTCGCCGGACGAGGACCGCGCGGTGCTCAACCTCGGCGGCATCGCCAACCTCACCCTGCTGCCGGCAAACGGCGAGGTGCGTGGTTTCGACACGGGCCCTGCCAACGCGCTGATGGACGCCTGGTGCCTGCGCCACCGCGGGGAACCCTTCGACCGCGACGGCCGCTTCGCCGCCGAGGGGCGGGTGGACGGGGCACTGCTGTCACGGCTGCTGGCCGAGCCGTGGTTCGCCGAACCGCCGCCCAAGTCCACCGGGCGCGACCAGTTCAACCTGGCCTGGGTCGCGGCGCACTTCGCCGGCTGCGAATCACCCGCGGATGTGCAGGCCACGCTGCTGGCGCTGACCGTGCGCACCGTCGCCGACGCCCTGCGCAGGACCCAACCCGGCACCCGGCGCCTGGTCGTCTGCGGGGGCGGCGTGCACAACCCGGTATTGATGGCGGCACTGGCCGACGCCCTGCCGGGATGCACCGTCGAATCCACCGCCGCGCACGGCATCGACCCGGACTTCGTGGAAGCGATGGGCTTTGCCTGGCTTGCACGGCAGACCCTGCTCGGCCTGCCCGGCAACGTGCCCGGCGTGACCGGCGCGGACGGCCCGCGCGTGCTGGGCGGCATCTTCCCGGCCTGAAGGTTGGCGCCGTTCCTCTCCCTTGCCTGATCCCAACGCCTCCCCCTGCGTGCGGAGGAGAGCGCGAGGGAGGCATCCGATGCCCCACGGCATTCCAAACGGCACGGCATCCGACCGCCCCCCTCAGGCGGAGACGGGAGACATCGGCCCGGCCGGCACGGCGGGCACCCCGGATGTCCGGCGCACCGCCTTCATTCCGGGCAAGGGGTGAAAGACACTCTCCTCCCCGGCGTCCCGCACGCGGAAAAGCGCCGCCGGGGGAAAAGCCCGGCACGCTGCACTCGCATTTCTCCCCTTCCACGGCGCCTGGGCCACCGGCCGGCCGCAGCGGTACCGGGCATGAAAAAGGTTCTTCACCCAAGTCCGGGGAAGGCCGCCCGGATCTTCAGGAAGAAGTAGGCGTCGTCCCGGTAGCCGTAGGCCACCCGCTTGATGACCTTGATCTTGTTGTTGATGCCTTCGACCAGATTGGTT